>Ga0114939_10000007_pt1 | contig 213314 bp, 196 predicted proteins | sample AshMeaCrysSpring_FD_87196 | JGI IMG/M metagenome (GOLD analysis project Ga0114939, IMG submission 87196) | Groundwater microbial communities from Big Spring, Nevada to study Microbial Dark Matter (Phase II) - Ash Meadows Crystal Spring | ecosystem: Environmental > Aquatic > Deep subsurface >...
AAGCTCATGGCGCTCGCAGCCGAGCCCAGAACCTGCATGTGGTTCGCGCCGCTGAACAAGCGGGCGCGGCCGAGAGCGGCATTCGCCACGACACCCGGAGCACCGAACGGCGTCGCCACGTAGCCGTAAGCCGTGGAGCTCTTTTCGGTGGTTTCGCCGTTCATGTGCCACACCGAGACGTAGTTGTTCAAGGTGTCGAACACGGCGGAGCCGTTGGCGGCGGAGCTAACGCCCGTGCGGCCCCAGTAGAGGCGGAAGCTGGCGGTGCTGTCGTTGGCCTTGACGGTGTCGAGCTTCACCCAGACGGCGGCCTTCTTGGCGACCGCATCCCAGCTTTCGATTTCGAAGGGCAGCAGGGTGGTGCCGTCGGTCTTGGCGAAGCGCAGGTCCGCGCCGCCCGCCAGGGCGCCCGTGAACACGTCGTTCGCGTTCGTCGAGTCGAGCCGGACGAGAACGGGGAAGTTTGTCACGTTGACGCCGACGTTGGCGCCGGATGCCTTCGTATTGATCACGATGTTCTTGTACTTGGCCCACGTGGTCAGGCTTTGAGCCGAAACCGCCGTCAGGGCACCGAGTACGAGACCGATCGCGAGATTTGCTTTTCTCATGATTCTCTCCGTTACTGTGGTGATTGACACGATGCTTTCGGGCGCGTTTTCGCCCGAAAAAAGGGTGTGGCGTAATCTATCGCGAGGATGCCAATGATGGATTGGGGTTTTTTCCTTTACAGAACTTTTTTGCAATGTTGGTGGTATTTTTCGTCGTATTCTTGTCGAGAAAGTCTTCAAAAATTGTAGAATACGACAATCCGCCCATTTGAGTCCGATTTGATACCAATCCCGGGGGCAAACGTCGGGGCAACCTCTTTCTCACCCCGTCGCCCCCTGGATTTCAAAGTCGCGCCCCCCGGTTCCACCACGAAAAGGCCTCCCTCCCGGTCGGGAAAGAGGCTTTGGTCGAAGGCGTCAGCGGACTGTTTTTGTCGGACGCCGTGACCAGGCATCACGCGACAACCTTTATCCCTGGACGTGGTGCGTGTGCTTTCGGGAGGATTCACAATTCGAGGTTGGGCTTGAACCCGGCTTTTTTATCATGCGGAAACAGCCCGAAAGACCCGCATGCCCGCACGCCTTCACTTCAGCAACTCGCTTGATGCCCTCGCGGAACGCTTGCGCGCGAACCTGAAGGAGGAGGGGGGCGACCCGTTCGTCACACCGGTGATCGCCACGCCCGCATCTGCCTTGCGCGACTGGCTGAAGGTGCGCCTCGCCGAAGCGGACCAGGTCGCCGTCAACCTGTCGTTTCCACCCCTGGAAACCTTGCTGTGGGAGCGCCTTGCCGAGCGGGACGCTTTCAGGGACGCGGCCGACCGCCAACCCGCGCGACTCCTCGACACCTTCTCGTTCCAAGGCCTTGTGCTCACGCGGTTGCGACAGGATCCCCCCGAGTCCTTGCGCAATTACCTCGCGTCGCCGCACCATGAGGATGCGGCGCGCCGCCTGTGTCAGTTGTCGGGACAACTCGCCTCGCTGTTCCGCGAGTATGAGTACAATCGCGTGGCCGAGCGCGGATTTCCGGGGCTCACGGAAAGCTGGATGGCGCATCGCCCGATCTTCGAACCGCATTTGTTGCGTGGGAACGCAGCGGGGATGCGCGAGCGCTTGGACGAACTGCGCGCGCTCGAGTCGTGGCAGCTTGATGTGTACCATTCGCTGTTCCGCCGCGACGAAGGGTTACGCGATCGCTGGGGAGCGGCCACCGGAATTTACCGGTACACGTTGCCGCAGTATGCCGCGCTGACGCTTGACGGCAAGACGCCGCGCGTCCCCCCCGACGCGGCGCGCACCTATCATCTCTTCGGGCTTTCCAACATCTCGCCGTTTCACCGCGACCTGATCGGACGGCTGTCCGATGAAAGCGCTTTGGGGGCGGCGGCGGCGCGTTTCGAGATCTACGCGCTCAACCCCTGCGCCGAGTTTTGGGAAGACGCGTTGACCTTGCGCGAGCGGCGCGCCCGGGGACGGCGGACGCTCGCGCCGCAACCCGTCGCCGCCGACCGCGTCCGAGCCACCCAACCCAACGAGGAGGAGCGTGCGAACGGCGCGCTCCATGAGGTCGATGAGGAGAACGGGTTGTTGTCCTTGTTCGGAAAACCCGGCCGCGAAACCATCAAGCTGTGGTGTCAGCTCACCGAGCACGACTTTCACGAGGACTTTCAGGAGCGGCTCCCCGAAACCTCGAACACGACCGACCAATCCCCCGCGACGTCGCTGCAACGATTGCAGCACTCCGTCCTGCATCGGACGGGCCCGGTGCTTCAAGACAAGGACCGCCACAGGCCGGCTCCGGACGACAATTCCTTGCGGTTCGGAGTTGCCCGCGACCCGCGTGCGGAGTTGGAGTGTGTACGCGCCGAGATGGCGCAGGCCCTTGAGCGCGACCACACCTTGAGGCCCGAGGATCTCGCGGTCATCGCCGTAGACCTCGGCGATGGGCTGCCGCTGCTGCGGGCGGTGTTCGCCGGTGACGACCGCACACCGGGTAACGTGCCCGTGCTGTTGCCCGAGCATGTCGGCGGCAACGGAGCCGGTGAAGGACCGTACCTCGCCGGCTTCCGCTCACTCCTCGATGTCATGACGGGCGACCCGACACGCGCGCGGCTCGTTGAATTGCTCGCAAACCCGGCTGTGCTGAGAGCCTCGGGTTTGGATGTCGCAAGCGTCCCGGTGGTTGAAAGAATTCTGGAAGCCGCGGGATTCACGCGCGGTTGGGGGACCGCCCCGGTTCCCGAATCCTCGGAAACCCGATCGGCGACGATGATCGCCGCCACGACCGAATCGACACTCGGGGCGGCGTGCGATCGCATGCTGGCGTCACGGATGTTCGATGCGGAGAACCCCGCCTTTGTGGACCCGCCAGGCGATGCCCCGACCCGGTTCCCATACCCCGTTCAGGGGTTGGCCGAGCAGCTTGATGCCCCCGAATTCGGACGTCTGCTCGACTGGCTTGCACGCCTGCAGCGGTACGCGAAGATGTTGAGACACGAGGGATCGCGGTCCTTCGAACACTGGGCCCGATTGCTGCGGACCTTGCGCGACGGACTTCTGACCGCCGATTCCAAGGACACCGCCGACGTGTTCGACCTGCGGCGCTTCCTCGACGAGTTGGAGTCGTGGGGACATTGGGAACCTGCGGGGGCGCCCGATGGCTCTTCCCCGGGTCGCCTTGCCGATTCGACCTTGATCACCATGTTGTTCGCCGACCGCTTTCGCGACGCCGAATCCACCGGACGCATGGTGTATTTGCGCGGCGGGGTTCGGGTCGGCACGCTCTCCGCGCTCCGCGGCATCCCGTTTCGGCGCGTTTGGATCACGGGGATGACCTCGGCGTTCCCCGCATCCGCCGATGCGATGCCCCTCGACCTCAGGGCCTTCCGCCGCCTCCCCGGTGAAAGCGATCCTGCCGCACGCGACCTCTACGCCCTGCTCGAAGTGCTCGCCACCACCACCGAAGCGGTCTCGCTCTCGTGGCACCGACGCGATGCCGCCGGCAAGGAGCGGCAACCGTCGCGCGCGCTCACCGGATTGATGGCATGGCTTGAAAGCGATCTCCTCTCTGCGGACCATCCGATCACCTTCGCGCCCCTGAAATCACCCGTCATCCCGCCCCCAGCCAAACGTGACCAGGACGCCATCGTCTACGCCCAGGAGCCGACGCGACGGACGCATCATGCCTTCCAGGCCGTGGCGGACTTCTTGCGCAACCCGGCGGTACAGGCGATCCGCCGCTACACGCGCCGGAGCGAGGGCTCCGTGTTCGAGGACGCGGAACCGACGCCATCGGAGGATTTGTTTTTCGGTCGCTGGGCGGAGCGTGATCTGCTCGATGCCTGCGTGCGTGCCGAAACGACCGCTCCGGGTGCCGGGCTCCCCACCTTCGAAAAGATGTGGACACGGCGTCGCCTCGGGGGACGCGTTCCCCCCGCGCCGTGGGAGGAAGCGGAACGCGCCCGATTGCGTGAGGCGCTCCAGTCGAAACTCGATGGCGAGGTCGCGACAATGCGGGGGTGGATGGATGCCACCGGGTTGCGGTTCGTCGGGTCGTTGCGGTTGGGACCTCAAGGACCGGAGCGTGCGGACGCTCCGGTCCTCAACCTCCCGGCCTTCGACCTGAGCGGCATCGTCGAAGAAAATCGGCGGGGTCCGCAGGAACCGTTGAAACCCTCCTCACCACAGCTCGGCGGCATCCTGCCGTGGTTCTTCCACGGCGCGGGCGGTTGGGCATTGCGGGGCGACCCGGAGAAAGATCCTGTGGCCTACATCGTGCAGCTGTGCGTGGCCGCGCTCTCGCCGTTGCCCGCACCGCTGGGCGACCTGTTTTCCGGCAAGGGCTATTTGATCGCGCCGACCCAGGACGGGGCCTCGATCACGGTGACGCCGCTTCCCCCGTTCGATGCCGAGGATGCGCGGAGGCGGTTGCGCGACTTGATCACCGACTTCCTGCAGGCGGAACGCGGCAGCGGCCATCTCGACGACGTGCCGCTCGACGAACTTGCGGTGATCGCCCGCAACCCCGAGGGCGACCCTGTGGACGCAGCCGACTGGGGCGATGCCGTGCTGGAGAGCCGGGGAGACCAGGAGGAACAGGGACGAGCGCGTTTCACGCGCGACCAGCGCCGACGCCGCGCCATCGCGCCCGAACTTCCACGCAACCTTGATGATCTCGTCCGCCGTCGCGTGCTGCCGTATCTCGAGTGGAGGGACGCCTTCGCCGCGGCAAAAGACGCCGACATCGAAGTCGCGCCGGAGGACGCGCCATGACACCCGCGCTTCCTCCGTGGCTCGCAGCCTTTCCTTCGGCACAAGTGCGGGACCTCGACCCGCGTCGACACGCGCTGCTCGAAGCCTCGGCGGGCACCGGCAAAACCTTCGCCATCGAACATCTGGTGATGCGCGTGCTGGTGGAAAATCCGAAGTGGAATCCCGAAGAAATCCTGTTGCTGTCCTTCACGGAAAAAACCGTGGGAGAATTGCGCGATCGCATCCGGACGTTGCTCCACGCCCAGGTGGACGAGTCCAATCCCGGTAAACGCATTCCCGGCTGGTCGGACGCCGATCGCGAGAGACTCCGCACGTTGTGGCTGCATGCCGACGACCTGTCGATCCACACGCTGCATGCCTTCTGCCAATCGGCGGTGCAGCGCGACCCTCTGGAGAACAGCGCCCTCATCCGCACCGAGCTGACCGAAGACCGCGCCCTTGCGGACATCGCGCTTGACGGACTTCTGCGCGGGTCGTGGACTGGCGACCCTGTACGGTTCGCGCGCCTGAAAGCCGCTCTCGGCATCAATACCGGCGGCGAGTGGCGCAAAAAGTTGATCGGCTTGGCGCTCAAATGGCAGCCGTGGCGCGGCGATGTGTTCGATCCGGAACGCGACCCGGACACGCTGGAGGGCCTGGAAGCCGAAGCCGCCGCGGTCGTGGAGACCTTCCCCGGCATCGTGAAAGCCGTGGACGAAGGCGGGTATTCCATCGAGGCGCACGCGGCGTCCTTCGCGTTCACGACAACGGGACGAGCCAAAAAAAATCCGGAGGCCGCACTCGAAAAAGATCCCTGGATGAAAGTTTTCCGGTTCGCCACCGAGCGGCCGGCAAATCCTCGCGACCCGGCATGGAGTCCCGAAACGGTTCTCGGATTTTTCCGGAAGAACTTCAAGGGCAACATGCGGGTGATCACCCAGGGTTGGGAGTCCGAACTTCCACCTAAAGCGCAGGAACGTCCCGAATGGGTGCGTTTCGCCGCGACCTGCGGGTTGATTCGCGCGCTCTGGGACAAGATCGAGTTTGCCCGCGCGCAGCGCACCTTCGGTCTTCAGGCCGAGGCCGCGCAGGAGTTGCGTGCGGCGCTTGACGCCGAAAAGCTCCGGCTGGGCCGCATCAGTTACGACGACATGCCGCGACGCCTTGTGGAAGCGTTGCGCCGCAACCCCGCCCTCGCCCCCCGTCTGCGGTCACGGTACAAGATCTGCATCGTCGACGAGTTCCAGGACACCGATCCCATCCAGTGGGAAATCCTGCAGCACCTCTGCCTGCCCGACGATCCCCCGGCATCCGGGGCGATGCGTCGCGACGAGACGTTTGCATTCGTCAATCATCAATCATCAATCATCAATCCCCCATCGTCCCTCCCCCAGCTGCCCCTCGTCCTCGTCGGCGATCCGAAGCAGGCGATCTACGCATTCCGCGGCGGCGATCTGCGCACCTACCTCCGCGCGCGCGATACCTTCCTCACCCTCGCGCAATCCGGACGCGCGCAAGGCATCGCCCTGAACGCCAATTTCCGCTCGCGCCCCGCACTGATCGACACGCTGAACGGCTTGTTCGGGCAGGCGGACTGGTTTGGGCCGCCTCCCGAATCCCCTGAGGACGCCTCGTGGCAGCTGCCGGGGAAAACCGACGGGATCGCCTTCGTACCGGTGAAAGCCGGACTTCGTGAAACCGCAAACGTGGGACCGGCGCTTGTGGCACGCGACTTCGCCACCGAACGCCATGACGGTATTGGCGCGTTGCGCCGCGCGGTGCGCCGCTGGATCGTTGCCCGCATCGTGTCGCGACTTCGCGACGGAAAAACCTCGGGCCTGCGTGCCCGCGATTTCGCCGTCCTGACGCGCGGCAGCAGCGAAGGCGAATCCATCGCGCGAATGTTGCGGGAATGCGGCGTTCCCTGCCGGATCCGCCGTCGGGGCAGTGTGTTTCAGGGTCCTGCCGCCGATGCGCTGCGCCTTCTGATCGAGTGGATCGGAGACGCGGCCGACCCCGACGCGCAAGCGCGCATTCTCTTGTTGCCGTTTGCGCGGCGGACGGCCTCCGACCTTCCGTCGGGTCGCCCGATCGCTTGTCCCCCTCTCGTTTCCCGTTGGGCCGCATTGGCGCGGGATGGTCGTTGGCCGGAATTCCTGAACGCGGTCTCCTACGAGGGCGGGTACCGCGACCGCCTGGCGGCGGAATCTCCCGCCGACGCCACGGGGTTCGATCGCCTCGTGCGGCTTTTGGCGGAAGCCGGGGCCGTGCCCGGCACCCCCGCCCAAACGTTGTGCGACCACTTCGATGCGTTGCGGAGAAGCGGAGAAAAATCCGACGGCGATGACGCGGGCGACGACTCCGGCACCGAGGAGGGCGCGGAGGCCGCAGACGCGCAAGGGTTCGTCACCGTGATGACGATGCACCTCAGCAAGGGGCTCGAGTTCCGTCACGTGTTCATCGCCGCCACCGGCGCCGGCAAAGGGGACTCGCACCTCGTGCTCCGCGACGAACACCGCACCGGCTTCCGCATCGCGCTCGACACGAAACGGAGCGGGGACAAAGAACAAGCCGAGCGCGAGACGCACGAAGAAAACCGGCGGCTCTACTACGTGGCCTGTACGCGCGCCAAGGAGACTCTGTACCTTCCGGTCCTTCCGGCGGGAATCGGCGCAAAGGGGTCCACCAAAACCGGGCCGCTGGGTCAATTCGTGGCCGATGCCGTGCGGGCGCACGCCGGCGATCCCGCGCGGGCTGGGTCCATCCGCTGGGACGAAGATCCGGTGCGCGAGGAATCCCTCCGCCCTGTCGGCCCATCCGCGCCGAACGATATCGGCGTCGAGAGGATGGAGGTTAGTCGAGAGGAGTTGGTGACGCGAGCGCGCGCCACCTTCCTGCGGCGTCGCAGACTGACGTCCTACTCGCGGCTGGCGGTGCAAGCGGGCCCACGCGGTGAAACGGGACACCGACCCGCGACGATCGCGGCAGACCCGCTTTTGCAGGAAGACGGCCGACGCGCCGAGCGCCAGGAATCCGTCAGCGACGAGACGGCGTTGATTGGCGAGACCGGAGAGGCGACGCAGGGATCAAACTTGGGCATGACGCAAGGGTCGTCACGGGACGCGACGACGTCGCACCCCGACCTCGAAGTGATCACGGCCGCGGAATTGCCGCCCGGCGCGGCGGCCGGAACGGCGCTGCACGCCTTGCTGGAACACACGCCGTTCGCCACGGCCAAGGAGTCGGATACGCCGCGGACCTGGCTGGACATGCCGGGACACCGCACGCGCGTGGAGGAAACGCTGCGCCGGGAAGGCGTCGATCCCGCTTTTGCTCCCGCGGCGGCGCGCGCCGTGTGGAACGCATTGCGCTGTCCGTTGCCGATTCCCAAGTACGAATCGGAAGCGTCTACAGACTCGTCGGACGAACGCATGGCCCTGACCTCCTCCTTTCGACTGGCCGATCTCGCCGTGGAAGACATCCGGCACGAAGTCGAATTCCTCATGCCGTTCGACACCGAGGCCCGTCACGATCGCTTACCCGAACGCGTCGCGGTACGCGGCGCCTTCTTGTGGGGATTCATCGACCTTGTGTACCGCCATGCAGGCCGCTATTACCTCCTCGACTGGAAATCGAACCTCCTCCCCGCCTACGACGCGGAATCCGTGGCGCGCGCGATGAACGAACACCGCTACGACCTGCAGTGGAAACTGTATGCGATCGCCTTGGACCGTTGGCTGACCGCACGCGTTTCGGGATACGATCCCGCGAGACACTTCGGCGGGGTGCATTATCTGTTCTTGCGGGGTGCGACGCCCGAACGGTTCGCCGGTTTTTCCGTGCGCCCCACGGTCGCGCAACTGCGCGTCGAATTCCCCGCGGAGATCGCCTCGCTTCTGGGCGCGCCGCGGTCCTCGGAGGCCGCATGACCGCCGCCCCTTTGACGTTCACGGAAACCTTGCGCGCCAAAGGCTTGCTGGATGCGGGGGACATGCACCGCCTGGAATGGCTGTGCGCGCATGCCGCGCTGCGCGAACCTGCGGATACGGACGCCTTGGCCCGGCTTGTCGCGCTTTTATGTTCGATCGAAGCGCAAGGCAGCCTGTGTCTGCCGCTCGATCGTGATCGCCTGATCGCCGCGTCCCGCGATCTGCTCGGCGCCGTGCCTGGCAATGGCGAAGAGAATGCTCCTTCGGATGCGCCGTGGGTGGACCGCGTCCTCGCGCTGCTCGAATCGGGCGGATTCAATTCCGTCATCGGCGCGGATCGCGGAATGTTCCCGCTCATCCAAACCCATGGAAACCTCTACTGGCACAAGGCATGGTCGGCGGCCCGAACCGTAGCCGACGGCATCCGGACTCGTTGCGCGCGGGGCACCGCATCCGCCGACAGCATCGCGGCGGCACTGCAAGAAACGCTGTCGACAAACCCCTTGCGGCACGGAGACGGCGCCATACTCACACTCACCGATGCGCAACAGCGCGCGTTGGAGGGGGCGCTTTCGAACCGCGTCTTCATCGTGGCCGGCGGCCCCGGCACCGGCAAAACCACCTGGACCGCGGCGTGGTTGCGCGCGGCGCTGCGCCTTCCCGGCGCGCACCCGGAGCGCATCCGCCTGTGCGCGCCCACCGGGCGCGCGGCGCGCCGTCTGGAGGAATCGTTGCGCGCCACGCTCACGGGCGTCCTGGGCGAGGCGAACGCCGATGCGCGCGATCGCGCCGCCGCCGACATGCCCGTCACCACGCTGCATACCCTGCTCGGCTGGCGCGCCTTCGAAGGCCGCTTCGCGCGCACCCCCGACGACCCGCTCGACGCCGACGTGGTGCTCCTCGACGAGGCCTCCATGGCCGACGTGCATCTGATGGCCGCGCTCGTGCGCGCCCTGCCGCCGCACGCGCGCCTCCTGCTCGCGGGCGACCCCGGGCAGCTGCCGGCCGTGGAGGCGGGCGCGGTGCTCGCGGAGCTGCTTCCGGAAGAGACCTCGGTCGGCGCGGCGCGCGGGCCCGTTCCCTCCGTCACGCTCGACGCCAGCCATCGCGCCAAGGGCGCGGTCATCCCCTTGGCCGCCGCTCTCCGCGACGGCGCCGCGGACGTCGTCCTCGCGCTGCTGGGCGAACCCGTCGATCCGACGCACGCCTTCGCGGCGGATCGGCCCGTCGCACGGGTCAACGCCCGCGAGAGCGGGACGGCCCGCGCGTCGGAAGGATTGGAGTCGCTGCTGCAAGCGTACGCGGGCGCGGCCTTCGGGGCCGTGCCCGCGTACGATGGCGCCGGGGCGACCTACGCCGTCTTGCTGGAGCGCTTCCGGACGCTCCCGCGCGAAAAGGAAACGGCGGCGGTGGACGCGCTGTGGAGGCTCGCCGGACGCGTGCGCGTGCTCGCGCCTTTGCGCCAGGGTGCGGTGAGCGCGGAGAGCGCGAACGGCCTCCTTCGCCGGCACCTCGAGCCGCAATGGCGCCGCCGTACCGACGCGCGCGACCCGGGAGGTTTCCACGGCGCCCCCATCCTGATCACGCGCAACGACGCGCGCACCGGTCTCTCCAACGGAGACCTCGGCTTGTGGCTCGAAACCGGCGACGGCGCCATGGTGTTCTTTCCGCGCCCCGAACTGCCCGGCGGCTGGCTGCGGCTCCCCGTCGCGCTCCTGCCCGCCTACGAACTCGGCTTCGCCTCAACGGTCCACAAGAGCCAGGGGTCCGAGTGCGACGAGGTGCTCGTGCTGTTGCCTGCGGCCGACAACCGCCTGCTCGTGCGCGAAACGCTGTACACCGCCGTCACGCGCGCGCGCCGCGCCGTGCGCATTTTCGGTTCCGAAGACGCCGTCCGCCAGGCGGTGGAACGAAGGCTCGAACGGTATGGGGGGCTGCGGCCCATGCTGGCCGATTGAGGTCGTCGCGTCTCAGGGATAGTAGCGCACGCCGAGCGCGGCGCCCACGCGCGTGAGCGAAATGCCCGGAACAGTCGTCGACATGGCGTTATAATGCACGTCTTCGATGGTGCCGTGATGGAGTCGCCACCCCAACCCTACGGCCCAACGTTCGGCGAAACGATAATCCACCGACGCGCCCAGATGAAAACCCCACGTGTGCCCCTCCAGCAGGCCGGGAAACTCGCCGGCGGGACTCTCGTTGCGGTAGAACATCGTCCCGATGCCGGCATGCGCCACCAGTTCCGCCCGGTCCGCGAAGACGGCCTTGCGTGCATACAGCGACGGCGCGACGTAGTGGATGGTGTAATCATCCTCCGCCCGGCCACGCGATCCGTCCGGGAATCCGATGTCATCGTCCTGAGCGGATGAATGAAAGCGCGTATGCACCACCCCAAACCCGAAGGCGTCCCAAGGCCAGGCCGAAATGTCCACGCCGGTCAGGGAACCCACGCCCGCCTGGCGCCGATAGGCGCGCTCTTCGGCGGGGTATTCGGACAAATCCCACAAGCGGGCTTCGAAGCCGGCATCGAAGGCCCAGCGCGACGACGCGGGTGGCGGGCGGCTCGAACCTTCCGCCGCGGCATGAGCGGCACACAATGCCATGAGACCCGTCATGAGAACCCACGCGGCGCGGGTGCGCCGCGCGCCTGTTCCGGCAAGACCGGGAAACGCGCGCGTTCCCGACGAACCCGACCTTCCAAGGGAAGACAACCGCACAGCGTTCCTCCGAGTGAACCCCACCTTCGAACCCTGAAGGTGAATGCGGGTTCACGCCCGGAATGTACGCCCTGAGTTGTCAATTAGACAGGGGAAACCGACAACAAGTCAGACGACGACTCACGAATTCCGGTCGCGGTAACTCTCGTAGCCGAAGCGTCGCACCACCTTGAGCTCGCCCTCCTTCGTCCAGATGCACAGCGAGGGAAGCTGCACGCCGTTGAAGGTGGAGTTCTTCACGATGGTGTAATGGATCATGTCTTCGAACACGACCCTATCACCCACCTTGAGCGGCTCGGCGAAGCTGTAGTCGCCGATCACGTCGCCGGCCAGGCAGGTGTTGCCGCCGAGGCGGTAGGTGTGAGGCAGCGCGCCGGGCAGATCGGCGCCGCGCACGGCGGGCCGATAAGGCATCTCCAGCGTGTCGGGCATGTGCGCCGTGGCGCTCACATCCAGAATCGCGATGTCCATCCCGTTGCGCACGATGTCGAGCACCGAGCCCACCAGCGGGCCGGTCTGCCACCCCACCGCTTCACCGGGTTCGATGTAAACCTCCACGCCCCACTTTTCGCGGAAGGCCTTCACCACACGAATCAAGCGCTCCACGTCGTAGTCGGCGCGCGTGATGTGATGACCGCCGCCGAAGTTGACCCACTTCAGGCGCGGGATGAACTCACCGTACAGCGTTTCAAACGAGGCCACCACGCGCTCCAGCGTATCGCTGTTGTTGCCGCAGTGCGCGTGAAAGTGCAGACCGGAAATCCCCTCAAGCTCCTCGGGCTTGAACTCGCTGCGCAACACGCCGAGTCGCGAACCCGTGTAGCACGGGTCGTACAGCGGCGTTTCGATCTCGCTGTGCCCGGGGTTCACGCGGATGCCGCATTCGATCGGCTTTCCCGTCTTCGCCCCATGCGCCTTCACCTGATCGCGGAAGCGCGCCCATTGGGTGAACGAGTTGAACACCAGGTGGTCGGCCAGGCCCAGGATCTCGGGGAACTCGGCGTCGGAATAGGCGACGGAATACACATGCGTCTCGCGTCCGAACTCCTCATGCGCCAACCGAGCCTCGTGCAGCGAACTGGCGGTCGCGCCGTGGAGCACTTCCCGCACCCACGGAAAGCTGCTCCAGAACGCAAAGCCCTTCAGCGCGAGAATGATCTTCGCCCCCGACTCCCGTTGCACGCGATCGAGCGTCGCGAGGTTGCGGCGCAGCAGCGCCTCCTCCAGCACGTAGGAGGGCGAAGGAACGAGGGAGAGGTCGAGGGGAGGGGTCGTCATGGGGTGGCCTGTTGAAACTTTTCGGATAGATGACACGATCTAACACAGCAGTTCAGCAGTACAACAGTAAAGCAGTCGAACACAGATCCATACCCTGCTTTTACTGTTGTACTGTTGTACCGCTGTACTGTTTTTTTGCCCTACCCCTGCGTGATCACTTCCGTCCACGGCAGGCCCTGCTTGTTCAGCTGCTCCATGAACGGATCGGGGTCGAGCTGCTCCATGTTCCACACGCCGGGCTGTTTCCACTTGCCCTGCACCATCATCATGCCGCCGATCATGGCGGGCACGCCGGTGGTGTACGAGATGGCCTGCGACTCCACCTCGGCGTAGCACGCCTCGTGGTCGCACACGTTGTACGTGTAGGTCTTCAGCGGCTTGCCCGCCTTGTCGAGCCCTTCGATGAGGCACCCGATGTTGGTCTTGCCCTTGGTGCGAGGGCCCAGCGACGCGGGGTCGGGCAGCACGGCCTTCAAAAACTGCAGGGGGATGATCTCCTTGCCCTCGAAAAGAATGGGCTGAATCGAGGTCATGCCCACGTTCTCCAGCACGCGCAGGTGCGTGAGGTACTTCTCGGAGAAGGTCATCCAGAAGCGGATCGTCTTCAGTCCCTTGAGGTTCTGGGCCAGCGACTCCAGTTCCTCGTGGTACATCAGGTACATCTCCTTGGGTCCGATCTCGGGGAAGTCCCACGTCTTGTGGACCGAGAGCGGCTCGGTTTCCTTCCACTCGCCCTTTTCCCAGTACCGGCCGTTGGCCGTGATCTCGCGGATGTTGATCTCGGGGTTGAAGTTGGTGGCGAAGTGGTACCCGTGGTCGCCCGCGTTGGCATCCATGATGTCCACCGTATGGATCTCGGAGAAGCGGTGCTTTTGCGCGTGGGCGCAGAACACGTTGGTCACGCCCGGGTCGAAGCCCGAACCCAAAAGCGCCATCAGGCCCTTCTCCTTGAAGCGCTCCTGGTAGGCCCATTGCCACTTGTATTCGAACTTGGCCGTGTCGGGCGGTTCGTAGTTGGCGGTGTCGAGGTAATCCACCCCGGTCTCCAGGCACGCGTCCATGATGGAAAGATCCTGGTACGGCAACGCGATGTTCATCACCAGATCGGGCTTCACCGAGCGGATGAGTTCGGCCATTTCCCGGGGGTTGTCGGCGTCCACCTGGGCGGTGGTCAACGGGTAGTCGCGGCGCCTGGCGATTTGCGCGGCGATGGCGTCGCACTTCGATTTGGTGCGGCTGGCCAACACGGCCGAAGTGAACACTTCGGGGTTTTGGCTGACCTTGTGGGCGACGACCTGGCCGACGCCCCCGGCGCCGATGATGAGAACCTTGCTCATGCGTTGTCCCTGACGGATGAATGGAGGGTCAAAAGTAGTTTTCGAGGGGATTTTGGGGGTTTCAACGAAGACCTTCGGGTCGGGGAAGAATTCGGCGGTTCGGGGATTTCAAGGCGAAACAGGGAACCGGCGACCGCAGCCTGAAACAGTTTGGCCACAACACGCAGAGCGGCCCCGGTCCGAGGGACCGGGGCCGCCGCCGGCGAACCGCCCCTGCGGTTCGCCGGCCCCCCCTCCGGGGTCAGGCGACCTGACTCAGGAACCGACGCGCAGGGTCGCGCCCGCTTCCACCTCGAGCCCGGCATCGACCTCGCCGTCGTCGGTCGGGTCGGAATCGAGGCAGTGCGCCTCGAAGCGCGCCCGCAGCACCGCGTACGCCGGGCGATCCGGATCCATCGTCGCGAGGCGGATCGCCGCGCGCTCACACCGGGTCAGGTGCGGCGGCGGGGGCGCGTCGGGGCAGTGGGCGGCGAGGCGCAACCCCAAGGTCGCGGCCAGCGCCGAGTCGACCTCGGCCATGCCGTCCACGCGGGCCTTCAGGGCGCGGCAGGCCTGCGGCGGCGGCGGCACCGTGTCGCCGTCAAGGCAGGCCGCCGCGAACTGGGCGCGCAACCCGGCGTACGCCTCATGATCCGGATCCATCGCCGCCAGCACGAAGGCCGCGCGGGCGCAAGGCGGAAGCTCGGGACGCGGACGCACGGTGTCGCCGCTGTCGCGCGGCGGGCGCGCCGAGTCGGCGCGGACGATGATGTTGTTGATGATGGTCGCGCGGATGTCGGCCCGCGCCTTCGCCATCAGCACGATGCGGGCCACGATGCGCGCGCGGTCGGCCGAGTCGAGCACGAGGCCTTCCGCGCCCAGCGAATCGGCGTAGGCATCCACCGCCGCGCGGATGTCCGCGGCGAGGATCGCGCGCCCTTCGGGGGTCTTGCGCAGCTCCAGCCAGGTCTCGGCGTCGAAGGTGGTGAACGCGTCGATCATGCCGAGCTCGTGGCGCGCGCCGGCCTCAAGCCGGTCCTGCACGCGGGCGCGCAGTTCGCGGCCGCTGCGCACCGCCCGCACGATCAAGGCCTTCTCGCCGCGCAAACGCGTGCGGAGCTCGAACGAGCCGTCCGCTTCGGTGCGCGCGCTGTCGATCACCGGTCCGACCGTACCTTCGGTCGTCACTTCGTGCGTCGTCACCAAGGTGGCCTCACCCTCCGAGGCCGACCCAGCCTGTCCGGAAACCGTGCCGGTCAGAACCACATCGGTCCCCACCCCGGCGGATGCCCCCAGGCCCGCCTCGCCCATGCAGCCCGTGAACCCCAGCAGCCCGATGCAGCCCACGGCCGCCGCCAGCAGGGTCCGTGTCTTCCGGGTAATCGTTTGCGTTTTCATGATGAACCTCCGTGAACCGTGTGATGTGTGGTGTGATCCTTTTCGTCGCCTCGACCGGTATTCCCGGCCACGTCAAGAAGATATTCCGGTTACGCCACCTCGGACACGTCATTTTTAATGGGAGATTACACCGATCCTTCCATAAATAGGCTTTTAATGGGTTTTAATGGGGTAATTACCCGCGTAATTCGGAATAGGCGCCCGTTTTTCTGGTTACATTTTTGGCCGTTTTCAGGGTTTTCCGGGGCGCATTCAAACGAGGCCACCAATCCGGGATTACAGAAACTTCGGGCCGGAGCGCTCCGTCGGACACAAAAAAAACCGGGATGCCCCTTGGCACCCCGGTCCAAACCCCGCCCGCCTGCGGCGTCATCACCGCGACCAAGACCTTCCACCAGCCGCCGGACGCCCTCGACAAGGCGCTACCACGGCCGAAGGCCGATGTGCGCGGGTTTACGGATTCGCGATCGTGCCCGCCGCGTTGAACCTGACGGTACCGCCGGCGCCGGTGGAGTCGGACCATATGCCCACAAAGCCCGTGGCGCTCAACGTTCCCACGTAACCGACCCACCCGCCCGCGCGCAAGTCGACGCGCAGCTCAAGGTCGCCCTCGCGCACAAAGCCTCCCGGCGCCACCGGCGCTTCGGGCCACAGGCGCGCGCGCGAAGACAGCATGGTGCCGAACCGATACGTTTTTTCGGTATCCACGCGCAGCAGACGGTTGCGACCATGTCTGCCCGCCGAGTCCGAAAGCAACACGCGATAATGCGCGAGCGACGAGGCGAGCGTGTCGGACGCGCGCGTGGAGGTGAAGCGCACGCGCACAACGCCCGTGTCACCCGGCGTAAAGTCGGGAACCGAGTCTCGCCCCAGCGCGGCGAACTCGGTGACGCCCGCGGCCGTGGTGGTGACGCGGCGGTAACGCTCCGCGCGGTTGCGCAGCGTATCGCTCTTGACGACCGAGCGGTAGGTTTCCGTCACGCGCACGCCCGCGACGATGACCGTCCGTTCCACGTCCACGCGCGCGGAGTCGCGACCGCGGTCGCGCACCACCGAATCGGCGCCCGCCGGACGGAGCTTCAATATCGACAGCGTGTCGGTCCCGATGCGCTGCACTTCGTCGAGCGAATGCAGGGCATTGTCGTCGGGCGTGCCGAACACGCGGTCGGGACCGGCGGCGGTGATCACGGTGCGCTCTTCCACCCGCCCCAAGGCGTGCTCGATCACGGTGCGGGCGCGCGCGAGGTTGCGCGATCCCGGCTGCGGGGCCAAAAGGTCGTCGCCGTCGGCGTCCTCGAAGGTGAAGCGCTCCACGCGCCCCACCGGGTAACTCACCACGCCCGACATCCTCACCAGCCGCCGCGCCGGCGGCAACCCTTGCGTGCGGTACCAGGTGGTGTCGCGCGCCACGATGGTGTCCCCCGCCGTGAGGCCCCGCACGATTTTCTGTACGCGCACCAGCCGGTTCAGGCCGGTGACCGGGTCGAGCAGAGACTGCACCGCGCGCACGGCCCCCGCGATTTCCTTGCCGGGAGGCACCCAGTCGTCCGGTTTCGCCGCGGATTTCCCGAGGTCCGCCCCCGGCTTGGTCAAGGATTCCTCGGGCGCGTCATCGGGAACCTCGGTGCTGTCGTACACCTCGGGCGGCGTGGCGGGAGCCTCCTCATAGCCGTTCCACGCGGTGCTGTCGGAGCCTTCGGTCGCGGCGGCCTTGCCGAGCGTACTGACGGAGTTGGGGAAATCATCACCACCGGCCACCTGCTCATCGCTGAAGCAGCCGCCCAAAAGCAAGGAGGCGCACGTCAGCGCCGCGGCGGCGAGCAGCACCCGACGGCTTTTCGGTTGTCCCGGATCGATCGGATGGCTCATGACTTTCTCCGCGAACGCGGCACATACGCCACGGTCAACTGTTGCACGCGACGCGCATTGCCTTTGTCTTCCTCGACACGCTTGAAGATCTCTTCGCGGAAGCGCTCGATGCGCTCCAGCAGTTCGGCGTGCAACTCGTCGCTGATGTTCACCAACATGGTCGAGACGTGCCGCTGCTCCTTGGGCATGCGGTGCAGCGCCTCGCGCGCGAGACCGAGCCACTCGGCGTTCAGGGCGCGGCTCATGCCCACCAAAGAGGAGGGCGGCTCCACGATGGAACGCGTCGTTCGGTAGCGCCCGTCCGCGTCCTGCTCCACCAAACCCCATTCGCACAGTTCACGGACCAACACCTTGAGGATGGCCACGGGCACGGGGGGATCGAGGAACGCGGCCAGGGCCTCGTAATCGCCGCGGAAATCGAGCACCTCGATGGCGCCGCGCACCAGCGCGTAACGGATGTCCTGGTAATACTTGCTGAGCGCGGGGTTCAGCCGCGTGAACTTGCTGCGGTTGCGGCGCGAGAGGATCTGCTTGTACAGCGCGTCCTTTTTTTCCACGGTGCGCGCCTGGCCGTACTCGGTGATGAGCTTGAGGAACTCGGTCTCGTGCGGCTTCATGCCGAACACGCCGGCCATTTTCTCGATGGCGTTCTCGCTGAGCGGCTTGAACCCCTTGATCACGTCGTTGAAATACCCCGGGTTGGCGAAGCCCGCCTCACGGGCGAAACCGCGCTGCGAATACTTGCGGCCGGCCGCCTCCTCGTCGAGCACCTTGGCATCGAAACAGTCCTTCAGGAACGCCCGAAAGTCGTCGTATTGGTAAATGTCGGGGTGAAGTTCGGGTGACATGACGGGCCGCCGTGGTGCTGTTCCTCGTGAATGATTATAACCAAATCAGGGTGATTTCGCGTCAAGGTTATTACGCCAACCCCCTGCATTCCCTCGAATAGGCCCGATTTTAACCCATGAAAATCAAGATCGAGGCTGAACCTGATTACAGCCGCCCCTCATGGGGTCCACCCGCCAACCCAAAAAAGAGGTTACGAAATCCCTCCCGGAACCGCCGTTTTCGTTGTATGCTTTGTCGCGGAGGCATCATGAACGACGGGACCATCGACCACTGCGCCCTGCTGGCCCAAAAGGAATGCGTCCCCTGCAAAGGCGGGGTGCCGCCGCTCACAGGGGATGCGCTGCAGAACCTGCACTACAGGCTCGGGCACGAGTGGGAGATCGTGAAGGGCCACCATCTCGAAAAGAAGTTCGCGTTTCCCGATTTCGCCACGGCACTCGAGTTCACCAACAAGGTGGGGGCGATCGCCGAAAGCGAGGGACACCACCCCGACATCCATCTGGCGTGGGGCAAGGTGCGCGTGGTGATCTGGACCCACAAGATCGACGGGCTCACCGAGAGCGACTTCGTGCTCGCGGCGAAGATTCAGGGGATTGCCCCCGCCTGAGGGGCGTACGGTTCGTTCGTTGTCGCGATGCTCCCCGGGTTGAAGCCGACCTTGCTTTCCCTCGCCGTCGTCCTGATGATGACGGGGTGCGGCATCGTCCCGCATTACGCCACGGCGAAACTGGCGGGACAGGGTGAATGGCAGATCACCCCCGCCGCCACAATTCACTCATTCAACTCGAAACCCCGCACCACCAATGAGGATGAGGAAGCGCTCGAAGGATCGGGCAGCGGCCTCTCGGTCGGAGCGGCCGCCGCCTACGGCATCACGGATGAATTCAACGCGGCGGTCCGGTACGAACATTTCCCCGGTGAAGCGAAGTCCCGGCATTTCCTTCACGGCGAACTGAAGGTCGGCGTGGAGCGCGGGGCGGCGGCCTTCTCATTCGGTTACGGACAGCTTCTCGGCGCGGATCTCCATCAACTGACCATGAACATGTTCATGGACTACCCTCTGCAAAACGGCGTCGTATTCTGCCTGTCGCCTCAAGGTTCGATGCTGTTCGGTTCGGACGGTCCGGTGGGTTTTTTCGACGCGACGTTGAACGGGTCCCTGGCCTATCCGGTCACGCCGGCTCTGACGGTGTTCCCGCAGGTCGGCGTTTCGGTTTTGCCTCTGCTCTTCAACACGTTCGTCCTGAAGGCCGGTTTCGCCGGACGGTACGAGTTTTGAAAATGCCGCGCATGACCTTCACCCTCGGTCACCATGAATCCGGTGAAAAAAAAGCCGACGGTGCAACACCGCCGGCCTTTCCGGGTTCAGGCATCAGGATCGCTGGCGTGCCTGAGGCGACCAAGAGGCCGCCCCTGCGACCTGTTTACAACTCCACCCACGCCGCGCCCTTCTTGGCGCTTTCCACGGTCTTCACCAGGAACTTGATGCCGCGCAGGCCGTCGTAAACCGTGGGGTAACCACCCACCAGCGGCTCGCCCGCCTTGGCGTGGCGAATGTCGGCGATGGCGCCGCGGTAAATGTTCGCGAACGCCTCGAGGTACCCTTCCGGGTGGCCCGGCGGAATGCGCGTCGCGGCCGCGGCCTCGGGGCCCATGTAGCCCAGGCCCGTGCGCATGATCTCCCACGGCTTGCCGGCCGGCTTGAAGATCAACGTGTTCGGCTCCTGCTGGTGCCACTCGAGGCCGCCCTTGCTGCCGTACACGCGGATGTTGAGGTTGTTCTCTTCGCCGCAGGCGATCTGCGAGCACACGAGCGTCCCCTTGCCGCCGTTGTCGAGGCGCAGCAGAATGTTGGCGTCGTCCTCCAGCTTGCGACCCGCCACGAAGGTGGTGAAATCGGCGCACACCGACTTGATCTTCACGTCGGTGATGTACTCCAGCAGGTTCTCGGCGTGCGTGCCGATGTCGCCCACGCAGTTGGAGATACCCGCCTTGGCCGGATCGGTGCGCCACGCGGCCTGCTTCTGGCCGGTGGTTTCGATGGGATCCATCAGCCAGTCCTGGTTGTACTCGACCATCACCTTGCGCACGTCGCCGATGAGGCCCTGCTTCACCATGGCGCGCGCCTGGCGCACGGCCGGGTAGCCCGTGTAGTTGTGGGTCAGGGCGAACACGAGTTTCTTCGATTCCACGATCTTGACCAGCTCTTCCGCTTCCTCGAGGGTGAACGTCATGGGCTTGTCGCACACGACGTGAATGCCCGCTTCGAGGAAGGCCTTGGCCACCGGGAAGTGCATGTGGTTCGGCACGCACACCATGGCGAAATCGATGCCGTCGGGGCGGGCGGCCTCGGCCTTGGCCATCTCGGCGAAGCTGCCGTACGAACGGTCGAGGAACCAGGCGTCGGCGCTGCGCTTGGCCTTCACCGGGTCGGAGGACATCGCGCCCGCCACCACCTGGGCCTGGCCGTCGAGCTCGACGGCGATGCGGTGAACGCTGCCGATGAAGGCGCCCTCGCCGCCGCCGACGATGCCCGCCAGCAAGCGACGCTTGTTGGCGTCGGGAAGATTGGTGCCGTGGATCATTGTGTATCTCCTGGATGATCAGACAAAAAAGGACCTATTCGCACGAAAAGATACCGGGATGCCCCAGTGGCCAAGCGTGACCCGGATGCAAAGCCGGTCGAGGAGTCGTAGTGGGACTACGACGACGAGGCCAATGCCGCAGACGGGTTGCGATAGACCGCTGGGGCGCCCGGTATCAGGACCTGTAAGCCTGGCGGCCCACGCCCTGAACCGGAATGCCCTGCGCCGCCAACACCTCGTGGTGCAGCGCGTACATGGCGGCGGCGGCCTCGTCGGTGGCCTTGGTGAAGGCCAACGAACCCTTCAGGATCGGCGCCAGCTTTTCCTTGTCCTGAATGCGGGCGCGCGGGTACTCGTGCTCCACCACCAGGAAGGTGTTGGCCGGGTCGATGTCGAGCAGCTCGCGCGCGGCCAACTGGTGATCGAGCCAGTCCACGCTGCGGTTCTGCAGGTAGGCCAGCGGATCATGCTTCGCGGTGCCGGGCAGCTCGTGTTCGGCCAGAGCGACCTGCTTCTTCCACGCGTTGGCCTGATCGGCCGGGTTGGGAGACGGTTTGCCGTCGATCCAGTCGCCGCGCTGCATGGTCTGGCCGCCGTAACCCCAGGCCGAGACGCCCTTGGAGTCGGTGACCTGGCCCTTCACGTGGAAGCCGGCGATGAGGAAGTTGTAGCCCTCGTCCTTCAGGTACTGGAACATCGAGCGCGTGTCCTGGCCCATGAGGATGGAGTGCGACGGATCGTAGTGGATGCGGAACTGGTCGCCCACGCCGTGCTTCTCGCAGATGCGGTGCAGCGCGATCCACGGACCGGGCGCGTAGGCGATGTTGTTGTGCCACTTGTCGGTGACGTTCCAGCCCGGCATGGGGCACTGCTCCACGCGGTAGGTCAACCCGCGCGCCTTGGCTTCCTTCAGCATGGGCACGAAGACCTCCTCGAACATGCCGAGGTTCTGGTCCATGTCGAGCTCGTAGTTGCGGCCTACGAAGCCGCACACCGCATCGAGGCCCAGCAGGGCCGCCGCGTCGAACACGCGGTACATGAAATCGATCTTCTTCTGGCGGATCGCCTTGTCCGGGTGCAGGAAGTTGTCAAAATACGCGATGTCGGACATGCCCACGCCGGTGGCCTTCATGGCGGCCAGCACGCGGTCGGCGCGCTCCTTTGTGAACGGCTTGCGCAGATCGAGGTGATTGGCCACCGGGTCGAGCATCGCCTCGGCCGGAATGTCGGACTCGGAAGGGTGCAGGGCCGAGGAAAGCTGGATGTAAGGCGAACCGATGTCCTTGGAGAACTGAAGCCACTCTTCGATGGCGAGATCGGGGTCGGCGTCGCGCTTTTCGCGGGGGGTCAACTCCTGCAGCGCGGCCGTAAGGATGCTGAGTTTCATCGGCTTCGGTTCAAATGCCTTCACGGCCATGGGCTACTCCTTGATCCTCGTCGGACTGGTGTTTCACGTCGATCGAATGTTTTGCTGAACCCTGCGTCGCCCGGTCCCCGAACGACGAGCCGGATCAGCCAGAGCAGCGTGCCGCGCACTCTGACAGCCGGGGCGCATAGTATAAATACCCCGGGGGGGGATCGTCCAAAAAGAAATTGCGTTTCGCACCGATTTCGGGAGAATTCACGCCAATCCTTCCCAAAACGAAGGGAAAAACGGGGCGGGCGATCCAGGGGTGATCAGACCGGCGCGAAAGGCGCCCGCAGCGCCGATTCTGCAAGGCGCGAACCACCTCGACCATGCCCTGCGGGTTGGTTGAACCCGGCTGAATCGCGCGGGGGCATCCCGGGACGGGCCCCCCGCGGCGCATCGATTCAGAAGCTGTTCAGGTACGCGGTCAGCGCATCCAGCTCTTCGGGCGTGTGCGGCAACTTCTGCATCAGCTTCGTCTCCCGTTTGGGCGTGTAGCCCTCCGGGTACGCCGCGTGGTTCACCCGGGCATCGAGGAGTTCGCGGCTCGAGCCCGCGATGGCAGGGCCCAGGGCGCCATCCTTGGTGGGGTCGCCCGGGTTATGGCACGACGCGCACCGGAGGGTGTACAGCGTGCGTCCCTTGTCGGCCAACGCCTTCGCCGGGTCGGCGGCGGGCTTGTCGCCCCCGTTGCAGGCCGTGAGCGCGACGGATGTTACGGAGAATGCCGCCAACACAAAAGCCGCCCCGAGGGGGGCGGCTTTGGCATGAAAACGGCGCAGTGCGGTGTTCATGATTCTGTGCATGGCTTAAAGCACGACCTCGAGCAGAACGTAGAACACCACGGTGAGCAAAACGCCCATGTGGATCACGCCCTTGACCTTCTCGATGGGCTTGGTGGTCGGGCCGTTGGTGGCCTTCAGCGCGTTCACCTCCAGCAGGGCCAGAACGGCCACCACGATCGCGAGCCACACTCCGATGGCGGAAGGCTCCACCACGAGGGGAAGATGCACCGCGCCGGTCATCATGAACAACAGAGGGATCGACAACAGCGTGTTGGTGCGCGAGGCCAAAAAGGCGCGACGCGCCACGGCCGGAGCGTTCTCGACCGCCGGGCCGCCCTGGGCGGCGGCGATAATCAGCTTCTGGCGCGGCCAGATCACGAACCACACGTTGAACCACATCAGGGTGCCCATGAGCGCGCCCGTCAGAATGATCACACCGCGACCCGAGGTCAGGTAACCGGGGTAGGTGTGCGCGAAGCCCGTCACGAGGATCCAGCCCGTCAGGAACGTGATCATCGCGCCCCAGCGGAAGTACCAAAGCGTGCGGGGCGCCAACTTGGCGTTGACCGCCGACTTGACGGGCGCGTCGACTTCATTCATGAAGGGACCTTGCGCGAAATTGAAGAACCACAGCATGCCGATCCACGCCACCCCGGCCAAAACGTGCAGCCAGCGCAACGCGAACAGCAGACCGGCCAAACTGAACAATGCCCATTCCATAGCGAACTCCTTGGTGGTTGAAAATCTCCCGTGACCCGAAAATTAGCACAATCCCGGGAAATGTTTACCGGTTTGGTGGGGAATAACAGGATGAGAACCCGAAATCAAAAACCGGAAATCAGGAAGGAAAACAGGGTGTTCGGCCCATCGGGTTCGGGGCCGTCACCATGAAGTCGTGGGTTTCAGACGCCCGATTTTCTTCCCAGTTTCCACCCCACGAGTTTGTCGACCATTTCATGGGACAAAAACCGGCTGATGCGAAAGAACTTTTTGGCGTCGGCGCCGACCGCGATGCGAACCGGGGCTTTCGGGTTCGCGATGGTCTCCGCGATCACGCGGGCCACGCCGTCGCCGTCGATCACGCGCGGGTCGGCGTCGCGGCGGTAGTCCATGAAGGGCTTCAGGCGGTCGGCGTACGCCGAGCCCGGCGGCGTCACGGGTTCAAGCCGCGCGTGGAACGCGCTGCGCACCCACCCCGGCTCAAGCACGTGCACCCGAATCCCGTAAGGTTCGACCTCATGCCGCAACGCCAGTGAAAACCCCGTGAGGGCGGACTTGCTGGCGCAGTATTGGGCCTTGAACGGGAACTGGAGCGAGTGAACGATGGAGCCGAGCTGGATGATGACGCCCGCGCCGCGCGCGCGCATCTCCGGAATGCACAAGCGCGTGAGTTCAACCGCCGAGAAGTAGTTCACCTCGAACAGGCGCCGCGCGGCCTTAAGCGGCGTATCTTCCACCGCGCCCAATTCGCCCGCCCCCGCATTGTTCACAAGGACATCGATCGCACCAAGGAGCGCCTTGGCTTCTGCAAACCCTCGCGTCACCGAGGCCGGGTCCGCCTGATCCATCGCCACCAGCGAAAACCCCGCGTCGGGAACGGAGGACGGATCGCGACAGGTGCCGACGACCCGATGCCCCTGCGAGGTCAAAAGCCGCGCCGCGGCCACGCCGATTCCGGAGGATGCGCCGGTGATGAGAATGTTGAGGGATGTCATCATATGAGCCTTGAGCGAACAGCTTACAGCGGACAGCAACAACACATCTCAGTGCGATCCGTGTCCACAGGTATTTCGGATTTTTTTGTGCCTGTCATTCGCTGTCAGCTGTAAGCTGTCAGCTCTCGGCTGTTTTTCAACTCTCAATCGTTCCCGTTCACGAACGGCAGCAGCTTCTCCTTCGACTCGCGGGAGCGGAGGAGTTTGCGGAGCGAGAGGTTCTTGATTTGACGCACGCGCTCGCGGGTAAGCTTGAGCTCGCGGCCGATCTCGTCGAGGGTGAACTCGCGCGCGTAGTTGATGCCGTAGTACATGCGCAGCACCTTCTCCTCGCGTTCCGACATCTGCCCGAGCACCGAGTCGAGGGAACGCGAGAGTTCGGCCTTTTCGGCGTCGACCTCCTGACCGCCGTCGCTGCCCAACACGTCGAGCAGCGTGGTCACCGGATCGCGTCCGTCGCCTTCGCCGCCCACGGGGGCATTGAGCGAGACGTCGGCGATCTTTTCCATGATCTCCGCGATTTCCTTCTCATGGGTCTCGAACTCGGGAAGTGAAACCGTTTTTTCGTAGTTGCCGCCGTTCTGCAGCAGCGCGCGTTTGAAGCGGTTCACCAGCGCCAGTTTGTTGGGCGGAATGCGCACCGCACCCACCTGTTCGAACAAGGCCTTTTGGATCGACTGGCGGATCCACCACACGGCGTAGGAAATGAACTTCACGTCGCGCCCGGGATCGTAGCGCTTGGCCGCCTTGTAAAGGCCGAGGTTTCCCTCGTTGATCAACTCAAGCAGGGAAAGGCCCTTGCCTTGGTACCGACGCGCGATGGAGACCACGAAACGCAGGTTGCCCAGGATGAGGGGATTCAGCGCGGTGGGGTCGCCGCGCTTGACGCGATGCACCAAATCCTTCTCCTCTTCGGGAGTCAGGACGCGGTAGCGATACAAATCGCGGAAATAGAGTTGCTCGTTTAAATCAACCATAAGGCAGGCATCGCGCGCCGCGCGACACCCCTCTCCCGTGGGGCAAATCTACACTCCGGCTTTGCCGTGAAACAAGGTGAGCGCACCATGAGGCGGTCATGCCCGGAACATCTCCGAAAAACGCGAAAATCGCGACAAGCGGGACGGGGTCGTCACAAATGTTCGGATCGCGGGGGTTTGGGGGACACCGGTGTTTCCAAAGTTTCCGCGCCGGACAGGGCGGGATTAAGGCGACGCAGGTAGTCGAAGCCGTAGATGCCCGTGTCGTGCCCGTCGCTCCACGCGACGCCGAGGGCGTAGCGTCCCACGGAGAAAAGGCGTACGGGCCGCACGTTTTCGGGAACCTGCGCGGGGCGCAGGGTGCGCTCGCCGGTCCACTCGTTGACGCACGAGGCGCAGGGGCAGGCGAGGCGCAACGCGCGCACATCGTATTCGGAACGACGCCCGTCGTTCCAGGTGACCAGCAACGTGCGGTCGCCGAGGCGGTGCAGGGAAGCGGGGATCATCATGGCTCGGGAACCTCCTCCCACTTCAGGTCAAAGGAACCCAGCAGGCCCGCCTGCCCGGCGGACAGGATCGAGAGCGACGAGGCCACGGAACCCGCGAGCGCCTTGTAGGCCAGCGCGGCGGGCGAGCCCGGGCGGCGCTCCACGATGGGCGTGCCCGAATCGCCGCCTTCCGCGACTTCGGGCTCGAGCGGAACCTCGCCCAGGAACGGCACGCCCAGCGACTCGGCGATGCGGCGTCCGCCGCCGCGGCGGAAGATGTAGTGCTTCTTGGTGCATTCGTCGCACACGAAGTAGCTCATGTTTTCCACGATGCCGAGCACCGGCACGTTAACGCTCTGGAACATGCGCAGGCCCTTCTTGGCGTCGAGCACGCTCACGTCCTGCGGAGTGGTGATGATCACCGCGCCCGAGAGCGGGGCGTTCTGCGTGAGCGTCAGCTGCACGTCGCCGGTGCCCGGCGGCATGTCGATGAGCAGGTAATCGAGCTCGCCCCACACGACGTTGTGCACGAAGTTCTGGATCATTTGGGAGACCATGGGGCCGCGCCACACCACGCCCTTTTCGCCCTCGTCGAACATCGCCATGGAGACGACCTTGAGCGAGCGCGACGTCACGGGCACGAGTTTCTTTTCGGCGTTGATCTCGGGCGCCTTGATGATGCCGAACATCAGGCTCATGGACGGGCCGTAGATGTCGGCGTCGAGCACGCCCACCTTGGCGCCCGTGTTGGCCAGCGCGATGGCGAGGTTCGCGGTTGCCGTGCTCTTGCCCACCCCGCCCTTGCCGGAGGCGACCGCCACGATGTGGCGGACGTCCTTGAGCAGCGCGGTGCGCTTTTCCATGTTGCCGCGCGCGGGTTGCGCCGTCATGGTGACGTCGACCGCGGTCACGCCCGGCAACGCGGACACCATGTGTTCGCACTGCCGCTTGAGGTCTTCCTTCACCGGGCAGGCGGGCGTGGTGAGCTCCACGTCGAAGCGCACCGCACCACCATCGATGTTCAGATTCTTGACGAACCCGAGCGAGACGATGTCGCGGTGCAGATCGGGATCCTGCACATGGCGCAGGGCCTCGAGAACAAGTTCGGTGGTGACGGCGGGCATGGGGGGAGAAAGATAGCGAATAGCCGAGAGCGGACAGCTTACAGCTCACCGCAAATAAAAGGCGGGCGCGATACGAATCGGTCGATGAGGTCTTAAAAACTGATATTCACGGTGATTCCGCCTCGGAGCCACGTCAAACGAGATGTTCGTTCGCACCCACGGCGTCTCCCAAGGCTCCACCAGCACAGAAATACCACCCCAAATTCTGGCTGTCAGCTGTAAGCTGTAAGCTCTCAGCTTTGGGATGTACGCGAATCGCTACCTTTCCCCCATGCCCAAATCCCCCCGCTACAAGGCCAACAAAGCCGGCAAAGCCGCCGGCGCCTCTTCCTCGGACGACCGCCAAACCCGCTGGAAATTCGGGCAAAACTTCCTCGTCGACGAAAACGTCGTCCGCGGCATCTGCGAGGACGTGCACTCCAACCCCTCCGACTGGATCATCGAGATCGGTCCGGGCGCCGGCGCCATCACGCGACGGCTCGCCCCGCGTTGCCGCAAGCTCACCGCCATCGAAATCGACCCCAAGTGGGTCGAACACCTGAACAACCACCCGCAATGGGGCGACATCGAGGTGATCGAAGCCGACGCGACTCGTGTCGACTGGGATGACATCCTGAATCATCGCGCCCCCGAGCCCGGGTTGAAGCCCCTCGTCGTCGGGAACCTCCCTTACAACCGCGCGGCGCCGATCCTGTTCGGGCTGGTTCCGCGCCTTCAGCGCTGCACGTCGCTTCAGATCATGGTGCAGCTCGAAGTGGCCAAGCGCATCTGCGCCGCCCCCCACTCGCGCGACTTCAGCTTCCTCACCGTGATGATGCAGAACTGGGCCACCGCCGAACTGCTGATGAAGGTTTCCCCCGAAGCCTTTCGCCCCCGCCCCAATGTGTGGTCGGCCACCTTGCGCCTCACCCCGCGCGAAGCGCCCATATGCGCCGATCCCGCGTTCAAGCCATTCGTGGATCTCGCCTTTTCGCAACGCCGCAAGAAGCTCACCAACGTGCTGGAGGCCTTCTACGGAAAAGCCGGGGTGGTTCGCCACCTGGAGGAACTCGGTCTACGGGTGGATTGCCGCGCCGAAGATCTGACCGTGGAGGAGTTCGCCGCCTTGTTCGGCCGACTCGGACCCGTGCAGGCGCGATGACAGCCTCCGACCCAAATCGGGACGGCGAGGTTCCGGCGGGCGGGAGCGGATTGCAACAGCTGAGACATTCTGGTATTTCCTGAATTTGACGGGGTGTCAAAAGGCAACCGCGACTTGTTGCAAAGTGAATACTGGAATTGGTGTGTTCTGAGGCCGAAATATTGACAATCGGTCAAAATTGTGAAAAAACAGGCCAAAATTATTGAGTTTCAGGTGGAAATCGAAGACTGAACCGACTATATTTCCGTATCTTCAAAAATGGCCCTGCATGGTATGCTTCTTGCTGAATTTTTCAGTTAAAAGCGACAGCAGGATGCGGAAAACCCCATGACTTTCGACACCACAGACGAAACACTCAAGCGGTATCTCGAGGATATCCGCAAGACCAGCCCCATCGACCGCAAGGACGAGCATCGCCTCTTCCAGCTGTGCCGTGAGGGAAATCGCGCCGCGCGCGAGAAGCTGGTGTCCGCCAACATGCGGTTCGTTCTGAAGGTGGCCCTCCAGTACCGCGGATGCCCCATTCCCCTGCCCGACCTCGTCAGCGAGGGCGCCATGGGTCTGATCCGCGCCATCGAGAGCTTCGACCACTCGCGCGGCCTCAAGTTCATCTCGTACGCCGTGTGGTGGATCAAGGCCTACATCACCCGCGCCATCAACGAGCAGGGCTCGCTGATCCGCCTTCCGGCCAACCAGCACCTGCGCGTCCGCAAGGCGCTCAAGGAGAAATCCAAGGGCAAGGAGCTGGGCGACGACATCCGCGAGCTGATCCAGCTCGGCGAGGCGGGCATCAGCTTCGACGCGCCGCTCAAGACCGACACCAAGACCACCTACCAGGAGGTTCTCGCCGACGAAAAGGCCGTGAACCCCGAGTCCGAGGCCGAAATCCAGGCCGTGGAACACCTCGCCAAGGATCTGCTCTCCGAGCTGCCCGAGCGCGAGGCCCAGGTGATCAAGGGCCTGTTCGGCATCAACCACGAAGCGCCGCAGACGCTGCGCGAAGTGGGCGAAACGCTGAACATCTCGCACGAGCGCGTCCGCCAGCTGCGCGATCAGGCCCTGCGCCGCATCCGCCGCAACAAGAACAAGGACGTGCTCCGCGAGAAGTACGAAGGCTACCTGCAGGCGCTGGGCACCTGATCCCGGTTCCCGCCCCGGCAACAAAAAACCCGTGCCCCATCAGGCGCGGGTTTTTTGTTTTCACCCATCAGCGATCAACGGATTTTGACGCGTTATGCCGATTCGAAAGCGAGAGGCCCCTTTTGATTTCGGCGGCGCGAGAGCGAGCGAGGGCAGGAGGACCGAGGAAGCAATACTGGAGTATTGCGATCGAGGCCGACGCACCATCGCGACGCTCGCAGCCCGCCCAAATCAAAAGGGAGTATCTGCCGTGGCGTTGATGACGGCGCCAGACAGGCCATGGAACGCCAGCTCGATGCGGAACAGGAACATGTCGGGCCTCCGCACGCGCACCCCGAAGCCCCATGAGTTGCGCAGGTTGTCGGAGAAATCGAGCTCCCGCATCGAGGGCCCGAACACCCCGTATTCGTTGAAGATGGTGCCGTCCATGATGCGAAGCAGCGGAAAGCGGTATTCCGTGCTCGCGGCGGCCACCGCGTAGTGACGATAGCGCGAACCGGAATACGCGCGCAGAGGCGTTGAGTTGCCCAGCGCCTGCAGGCCGTAGACGGGCATGCGGTTCCGCCGACCTCGTAGCTTTGACCGCCCTGCAGGTGGAAGATCAGCACCTTGCGGGAGAAGATCGTCTGACGCAAACGCTGGTACTCCAGTTTCCTCAGGAACTGGTCGACCGATAGGCCTCCCCGCTCGCGTTCCTCGCGCGCGGTCAGCTCGTAGCGTTCGGAGCCGAGCTTGAAATAAGTCGTGTAGCGGGCTCGCCACTCGTGGAAATCGTGATGGCGGTCGGCATCATGGTAGTACCAGAGCGCCTCCAGCCGGCTGCCGTCGAGCGGTATGTTTTCGTTGGTGCGCGTATCGCGCACCAGGCCCGCCTGCCACGTGCGGTCGAAGAACGACTGCGTGAGGCCGCGCGACGCGCCGGTGGCGTCATAACCGGTATCGGTGTCGAAGAAGTCCGAGGTCAGCACGTTGCCCGTCTGGTTCGCCAGGGCGGGCGGGGCGCGGTCGAAGCGGATGTTCGTCAGCGTGAAGCCCACGCGCGCGCGGAACTCCTCCAGAACCGGGTAGTCCGCTTCCGACTCGTAGCTTTCCGAATTGAGCCCGAACGTGTACGGCAAGTTGACGTCGGGTTGGTAAAACGTGGACGCCTCCTGCCTGTTGAGCCCGAACGCCACCTTGCCGTTGAAACGCGTGTCCGCCAACCCCTTGGACGAATAAAACGACCGAAACCGGTAGTCGCCGTTCACGTAGTAGGAGAAATATGACGTGAGCCGGTCGTTCTCGCGACCGAACGGGGAGCCATCGCGCAGGGTGACACCGGTGCGCGATGCCGTCCCCGCGGCGAGGCTCAAGGTGGGATAAACGCTGAAATCCTGGTTCGAGCCGAACTGAAAAAGCCCGGCCGCGCGGTCGATGACGTTCTCCTCCAGGAAATACCGGAGGGGCGGCTGGGTCGGATAGGTCAGGTACGTCACCCCCGGGGCCAACACGTTTTCAACGGGCCATGTGGCCACCTGCAGCGCCGGGTGGGCGATGAAGTCGACCACCCGCACAACGGCCGAGGCCGCGCTGTCGAGCGCCGCCACGGCCTGCTCGCCGACCGAGGGCGAGGGAACCTTGGAGGCCGAATCCGCAGCCGCGGCAGACGGGCGCGAGGATGCCGTCCGGGTTCCCGACGCGGTGGCGGGTTTGGGAGTCGCCTTTCCCGTCGCTTTCGTGGCGGATTTCGCACCGGGTTTGGCGACGGGTTTCGCGGTCGTTGACGTGACGGTCGGCTTGGTGACCGGCGGTTTCTCGGCCGTTTCGTTCGGCTCCGCCCACGCCGGGGACACAAGGGAGATCAATCCCCACAGCGACACAATGCGAAGCGCTTGATGCACGAATCCCCCGGGGTGCGTCCATAAGGTAAACGACGGGGCCATACCGGGGTATCGATATCGAAGGGTCAGTACGGGGTGGGCGTTACCACGCGAGCAGGTACGGATACGCCACCACGGCGGCGAAGCCCGCCGTCAGCCCCAACAGCGCTCCTGCGACGATATCCGTGACAAAATGAACACCGAACAGCACTCGCAACAGTCCGGTGGCCAGCGGAATGGCCAAGGCGAAGGGCCACAGCCACGGGATATGGACGGCCAAAGCGACGCCGATGGCCAGGTTGTTCATGGTGTGCCCCGAGGGAAAGCTGTATTCGTCCTTGGGATTGACGCGCGGGATGATGCGTTTGAACAGCGCGTGCGGCCGCGTGCGGCGGAAGGTGGCCTTGAGGGCCCAGTACAGGGGAACGCTGAAGACGGCGGCGAGGAGGCCCTGTCCGGCGAGGAACAGGAAGCGATCCCGGGGGAACAGCAGAGCCAGCGCCAACGCCATCAACAGCCAGCCCCAACCGTCGCCCATGCGGACGAAGGCCTTGAGGACGGCCTCCACGCACGCGTGCAGGCGAATGCGCTGCCAGCGGCGGACCCAGACGTGGTCGAGCCCCACGACGTGACGTCCCACGCCGCGCTTGCGGCGCGCGGCTTTTCCGCTTCCGGATCGCTTTCCGCTTCGCCCGGCGCTCATGCCTGCGCTTCCTTCATGCCATGCGGTCCCATCGGTCCCCTTGATGTCATCGCCAACCCGACCCCAATCTTGTCATGCTCGCGATGGAACAATCCCGCGGCGGTCCGGAACGGGCAGAAATTAGCTTTACCCCGCGCGACAAATCCGTAACGCTTCGTCACCGTGACCACGGGCGATGCCCGTGCGACGCGTTCGCCGCCGTCGCGAAAGCGTCACGAAAACGCAGGAATCTCCATTACCGACGAAGGGCCGATCCGCTGGATTTTTACTCGTACGACTCTGTGCAGAACCCGTGGCTGGGCGGCGGCGGGGCCTACCGCGATCTGGAAATCCTGTCGCGGCTGGCGCCGCGTTGCGTCCGGGTTCGATTGTACGTCGGGTCGTTTCCGGGGGCGCGCCCGCACGTGGTGCGGGGGGTCGAGGTGATTCCTCTGGGTTTCGGGAAAAGCGAAATCGTGTCGCGGTTGACCTATGTGATCGCGGCGAACGGGAAGCTTCTGACCTCCGGGCCGTCGAGGACGGAACACGAACCCGTCGGCATCGCGCTTTCGCCCTATTGTCCCCTGCCCGCCGCGTTGCGGCATCGCCGTCGCTTGTTCGGCGTACTGCATCACATCATCGGCGACAACTGGGTGCGCAAGCTGGGTGTGGTCGGCCATGCGGTGGCCGCGCTGGAGCGCCGCTATTACCGCATCGCGCCGCGCGTGGTGACGGTGAACGGCGCGGTGGCCGAGGAGGTGCTGCGCCTGAATCCCGAGGCCGACGTGCTGCGTACGGGCAACGGCTACGACCCGACCCTCTTGGAATTGCCGGACGCTTCGGCGGACTCGCAACCCTTTCTGCTGTTCATCGGTCGCCTCGACCGCTTCATGAAGGGCCTCGATTTGTTGGTGGAATCGTTCGCGCGCCTGGCGACGCGCTTTCCGGATCTGACCCTCGTGCTCGCCGGACGCGGCGACAAAGCCAATGAGGACGCGTTGCGCGCGTTGGCGGCGGCGCGCGGCGTGGGCGATCGCGTGATCATCCGCAAAGACATCGACGACGCCGACAAGAAGGACCTGCTGTCGCGCTGCCTGCTGTTCTGCAGCCCCTCGCGGTTCGAGGGCTTTGGGATCGCGGCGCTGGAGGCCAACGCGGCCGGCAAGGCCGTGGTGGTGTCGGAGGCGTCGGGCTATAAAGACAGCATCGCCCACGGGGTCTCGGGCCTGCGCGTCGACCTGGCGCGCGCGGAGAACCTCGACGAGGCGATCAGTGCGTTGCTTGAGGACCCCGAGCGGCGCGCGCTCTTGGGGCGTCAGGCCCGCGCGTGGGCGCGGGGGTTCTCGTGGGACGCGATCGCGGAGCGCGAGGGAGAGTGGCTCGATCGAACGCGGTGAACTTCCCGCTTTCTCCCGATACTTCACGAAATCTCCGGGAAGCTCCACAAGTTCCGGATTCAAAGCCGACTCTTTGGGGGCCGCATCAGGGTATGTACCGACCTGCATCGGATCCAAGGCGGGATATAATAATGGTCGAGGCCGCATGATCACGAAAATGCAGTACGCCTACCAAAACAACGGGCTTGTACTGGGAATTACCGGAACAAAAGATCACTTTGTGAATGAATCGGGAACCACCCACACCTACTTCTACGAAATCAAAAAGCAGTAAGCCTCGGCCAAACCGGCCCGTCCTTCATCCTTTACGCGCGACGACGCCGTACTGCACGTAAAGGATGTCACGGGCCGCGCCGAGGGTGAGCAGCAAAATCAACCCCAGCGGAATCGCCTTTCCGGGCACGAACCATGACGCAAGGCTCGGGAAGGCACCGTTGATGCCTTGGATCTTGTCGACCGCGAACCCGTGTGCGCCCAGCGTCCTCAAAAGACTTTTTCGCGTAAACCACCGCAAATGGGTCCTGTCAAGCGTCCCTTGCTCGCGATAGCGCCAGTCGGCCCCGAAAACCAGTTCCGAGAGCAGCTTGTAATATCGTACATTGGGCACCGACGCGATCAGCACCCCACTTGCGCTCAACTTCGACCGAATGGAATCCAGAAAGGCGTCATGATCCACGACATGCTCGATCACGTCGTTGCAGATGATCACGTCGAATTGCCCGTCGGGAAGCTTTTCCGAAACCTGGTCGTACAACCCCGTCAGCACATGGTCCAGATGTTTCGAGGCTTCACCTGCCGCGACCGGATCCGGCTCCACGCCCCAGCGCTCGGTCGCACCGGGAAGCGTGCTGGAAAACACCCCGGCTCCGCAACCGATTTCAAGCACGCGCCCGCAACGCTCCGGCAAGAGCGCGCGCATTTCGCTGCGCGATTGATTGAAGTATGATGAGGATTGCGCCATGAAACCGACACCCAAAGTGTATGTCGTGGTCCTGAATTTCAAGGGTTGGCGCGATACCCTGGAATGTCTTGATTCGGTGTACCAACTGAATCACGAGAATTTCGAGGTGATCTGCGTCGACAACGGTTCGGGCGACGAATCGGTCGATCGGATACTCGCGTGGGCGCATGCGCGGTCGTTCTCCCTGAACGTCACCGCTGCGGACGGCCGCATCACGGGTCACATCGACGGGAACGCCGCACATGCGCCGTTCACACTCATGGTCTCAGGTGAAAACCTCGGCTACGCGGGGGGCAACAACCTCGCGCTCCGGTATGGTCTCGGCCGCGGCGATTGCGACTACGCCTGGATCCTCAACAACGATGTCGTCGTCGATGCGGACAGCCTGAGCGGCATGATCGCGGCCGCGGAAGCGAACCACTGGGGCATCTGCGGGGCCCGCATCGTCCACCACGACGACCCCACGCGCGTGCAGGCCATGGCGGGATGCTTCCTGCCCTACAAAGGACGAAACCTGGAAATCTGCGAGGAGGCCAAACTCCCGCAAATGACCTATGTGATCGGCGCCGCCATGCTGGTGTCGCGCGCCTGCCTCAAAAAAACCTTGCTGCCCGAAGAGCACTTCCTGTACTTCGAAGAGGCCGACTTCTGCCTGACCGCCCGCAAGGCCGGCATCGCGATCGGTGTGGCCGCCGGCGTGTCGATCCGGCACAAGGACGGAAAGAGCTCGACGCAAAGCCTGAAGGAGTACTACTACGCGCGGAACTTACTGCATTTCGTGCGCAAGCACATGATGGCCTACCTGCCGTTCGCGCTGTGGTACGTCGTGATCCAACGGCCCGTCATGAAGATCGTCGGTGGCCGGAGCGACGCACTTCCCTTCCTGTTCCGCGGCGTGCGGGACTTCTGTTTAGGGAGGACGGGGAGAATGCCCGGCTGACAAGGCCGGAGGCGCGTCAGGAAGAAGATCCGGACGCGTTCATCAATCCATTGAGACCGCGGAACCGACGTTTATGCCACGTGGCGATCCCGCCCAACACCACCACCAGCGCGACGACCTTGATCAGGATCAGGTCTTCGAACCAGGTTGCGAACGCGACCATGGCCGCCACCAGGACAAGACCTTTCAAAATCGTTTTCCAGTATTCCCAAAGGAAGGGCGATGTTCGCGTCAGGATCGCCGCGAAGGTCAGGTAAAGCAGGCCTGAAAAGAGATTCGCCAAACCCAGCGACAGGGCCGCGCCGGCAGATTGCCACTGCGGAATCAACCAGGCGTTCAGCCCGATGTTCACGGCGAAAAACACCACGTTCACAACGGGTACCACGTAGGTCTTCCCAAGCCCCAGCGTCAGCAGGGCCAGAAAATCCGAGGCGGTGTTGAGGTAGATGAACCCCGCCACCAGCAGCAGCGTCCAGTAGCCCGTCGCGTACTGCGGGTTCACCAGGCCGAGCAGCTCCGCCCCGAACAGCGCGGCCACCACCAGCAACGCGCCCTGGATGCTCATCACCATCCACACCGCGTAGTTGAAATAGTGCTTCACGCGATCGGTCAATCGCCCCGCGCCCGAAGAGGAAAAGGCCGACAACAAAATATTCTCGAACGACTGGCGGATGGAGATCAGCGATTTGCCCACCATGGTCACCACCGCGTACACCTCCACGCCCTTCACGCCCGCCAGGCCCGCCAGCATGAAGATGTCGACGCGCACCGCGAGGGCCGAGAAGATGTTGGCGATGGCGAGCGGAGCGGAATAGCGCACCATCGTCCACGGCGGCGCGGGCACCAGCGACACGTGCCGCCACCGCGGCCGGTGCGCCCGGAAGAACCCGGTCATGGCCACCGACGCCCCGGCGAGGTGACCGAGGAAAAAGCACAGAGGCAAGGGCAACAGCCCCGGCGCGAGGAAGTGGCCGCCGGCGGCCAAACCATAGGCGGTGAGGGGTACGGCGATGCCGGGGACGAGAATGCGGTACTTGAGGTTGCGCTTGTTGACGTTGGCCTGAATGCACAGCTCCGAGATCATCATCAGGGGCACGGCCGCGAGGTAGAGGGCGAGGTGACGACCGGAGATGCCGAATGCCTCGGTGTTCGACCCCAGGATCCAGCCCGCGGGAATGACCTCGAGATACGCCAGCGCCGCCAGCGACGACAGGAAGAACCACGCCATGACGCACCAGGTGAGACTGCGGAACAACGTGCGTAAATAACGGTCCTCGCCCGCGCGGGAGTAGAACCAGATCACGCCCTTGTCCATACCCATCAGACTGATGCGGAACACCACGAAGGCCAGCGACTCGAAGAACTTGAACCGGCCCCAGGCGCCGCCCACGAACAGGGCCGCGCACAACAGCTCCATGAGCGGGGCGACCAATTTGAAGGTGTTCTCCCACGCCGTAAACCCGAGCGCACGATTGATGAAGCGGCGCTGGGCGTCGTCCGCACCGGAACCGGGATCCGGGGTGCGGGAGGCGGCGCTCATCGGGATTTCTTCGGTGCTCACATCGCGCTCCCGCGTGCGAGCTGCGCGATCACCGCGTCGGCGACCTTCACCGGATCGGGGTCGAAGCCCGCGTCATCGAGGACCGAGACCGGGGTGTTCAGCGGGTTCCACCAGCTTTCGTACTTGTCGCGGTTGGTGCGGCCGCGCGCGTAGCGCTCGCGGTCGGTCCATACCACGTGCGGCGTGCCGCACAACGAGGCGAGGTGCATGGGGCCCGAGGACGGGCCGACCACCACGCCCGCCGAGGCGATCACGTCAAGCGTATCGGACAGGGGACGATCGCGCCAATCGGGGATCGCGGCGCCGACCTCCTCAAAACCTTCGAACCCGGCGAGGTCGAGCGTGGCGGCGCGCACGCCGATGCAGCCGAGGCGCAGACCGCGCGCGCGCAGGGTCGCCAGCAAGGCGCGCCACCGCTCCGGGCTCCAGTTGCGGTCGGTGCCGAAGGTGCGGCCGCGCGGGTGGAAGAGCACGTCGACGCGGAGGTCGGGGCGGGGCGCGCCGAAGCGGATGAACTCCTGGCGCGAGAAGGGCTGGTACCCGAGGGGCTTCAGATGGTCGGCGCCCGCCGGCACCAAAGCGAGCACGCGCGCGAGCTCGTCGGGATTCTCGAGTTTGTGGATGACGTTGCACTCCGCGATGCCGCGGATGCGGTGCGGGATGATCTCGTCCGCGAAGTCGGCGTACAGGGCCTCGCGGCCCGCGGGGCAGCACACGATGGTGCGGGCGTAGCGTCGCGACAGTTTGCGCACGAACCCCTGCCAGTTCATCAGCTCCCAGCCGAACTCGCCCACCCACGGGCCCGCGAACAAGGTGTCGCGGGCGCCGCCCGCGCGCAACAGGTTGAACGGCGCGGGGCGCAGGAACGCGGGACGGAGCCACCAGCTGAGGATATCGCGACGAAACACGGGGTAAAGTTACCTCATGGCAAAGCGCGGCACGAGGCGAAGCCTTGCCGAAATCAGGGCGGCGATCGCTCCGCCGCCTGGTGGTGGTCGTGGATACGTTTCAGCCATTTATTGGCCTCGATGCGGCGACGGAAAGGCGCCATCACGCTATCGGGCGCGGTCGCCCAGAGGTCTCGTGTCTGGGCCGGGTCGCTGTCCACGTTGTAGAGGTGACGACCCGATTTCGGCCACAAGACCACACGCCACGGCCCGCGCACCAGCCCGAAACCCTCGCCGTCCCACCGGCGCGTGTCGCCCGTGGACAGCACCGCGATGATGCGATCCCGGGTGATGCGCGGTGAGAAGAGGTTCTCGCCCGACCACGGAATGCGTCCGGCCGCACCGTCCCGCGCGGGATCGACTTCGCACTCCGCCGGGAACGTCTCCTTGCCCGCACCGGCGCCGGCGTCGGCTTTCGCCCCCCACAGCGCCGCCAGCGAGGGGACGATGTCGATATTGGCCACAGGCTCGCGAATGCGACGTCGCAGCGCGATCTCCTCGGGCCTTCCCCGCAATGAACGGGGAAGTTTCACCCAGAGCGGGATGCGGATGTACTCCTCGTAGTACGAGTTGATGCGCGGCAGGTTGTGCGCCGGGTCGGGGTCTTCACCGTGATCGGAAGTGTTGATGATCAACGCGTCGTCGAACCGGCCTGCCTTTTCGAGTGCGGCGAACACGCGGGCGATCGCGGTGTCGAGCAGGTATTGAGCCTTTTCGAAACGATCACCCGGAACGCCCGACAGGTCGATGAATTCGCTCTCCGCCTGATAAGGCACATGCAACGCGTTGGTGTTCCACACCACGAACAACGGCTCGTTCGGGTGATTCCCCAACCACGCTTCCAGGGTTTCCACGACATGGAAGTCGTCGATGCCCATGTCGTTGACGGCGGGTGATCGGTCTGCTCGCGCGCCACCAGCGAATCGATCGGTTGACCCAACAAAAAGTCGCTGAGCGAGGCCCAACGCAGGCGCTGGGACGAGAAGTAAGCCGTGCGGTAGCCGGCGGCCTTCGCGAGATCCCAGAGCATGGGCGTGCAGTGCAGCACGCGCTGGCTTTCCTCGGGCGAGACGCCCGCGAACAGCGAGGACATGCTCACCTGCGTCGCCACCGAATTGGTGTAAGCCTTTTGGAACACCACGAACGCACCGCTGTCGGCCTCGAGCCTGGCGGCGAGGCGCGGCATGCCCTCGGCCCGGGGCGCGCCCGCGGAATCGCCTTCATGGCGAACGTTCCACGCCCCCAATCCCCGCGTGCCCATGCTTTCGTTGACGATCACGAGGACGGTTCGCGGTTTCGACACGGCCGCGCGGCCGCCGGCGACCACGGAAATGCGCCGCGAGGGGCGTAGCGGCCACACCTTGTCGCGCACGCGCAGAAAATGCTTCGACAATGATTCCGCCGCCACCATGTCGGGCGGCATGCGGTACTCGCTCATCTTCTCGACCTTGTTGAGCGCAAGGGCCGCGGAGGGAAGCGTGACCGCCAGAACGGCCAGAGCCGCCCACGGGCGCAGGGTGTTCGACTCAGCGCACCACGGACGCAGGCACGCATAAAAGGCACCCCACACACCCAGCAGAACGAGGACCGGGAGAGGGCCGCCGAAGGTGCGGACGTAATCCATCATGTAGTTCGGGTCGGTCAAAAAGGTCACCGCGCCCGGGAAGAGGTATTCGCCGAAATACCGGAACAGGAAAAAGTTGGTGGACAAAAGCGTGGTATGCACCAGCGCCAGCGCCCCCGCCGTCAGACGCCCCGGCCAACGCCCACCGCGAAAGGCCAGGTGCGCGAGCGCCATGAACGCGAGCGAAAAAGCCCAACAGGCGAACAGGCCCGTGAGGTAAATCGCCGTGTCCCACTTCGAACCGCCCCGTGCCGTGAACACCGCGCGCAGAACCAGATCGAACACGATCTGGATCGCCGGAATGGCGAGGGATTGAAGCAGAAAACGGGCCATGGGCGTTTCTGAACCTCGGGGGTGATGTGGATGGTCCACTAGGGAATTGAAACTGTCTGTAACCGTGAAGGGCGGCACAATAGAACTCCGGGGGCGACTCGGCAAGCGTTTGAGGAGGGCTGGGTCGCGGGGAGGTCAAACCTGGATGATTTCGAATACGGGTCGGGGAACGACGTGCGATCGCGCGCGGAAACCGGGTCGGGGGCTCCAGGCTTTTCAGGATGTATTCTTTTTCCCCGCCGAATCTTTCCCGCCACACGCCCCGGACCCCCCATGACCCTCGCAGAAGCCCAGCAAACCGTCGACACGTGGATCAAAACCCACGGCGTCCGTTATTTCTCGGAGCTCACCAACACCGCCATTTTGATGGAAGAGGTGGGCGAACTGGCCCGCCTGATGGCGCGCACCTACGGCGACCAGAGCTTCAAGAAGTCGGACGAAGGCCGCGACCTCGGCGACGAAATGGCCGACATTCTGTTCGTGCTCGTCTGCCTCGCCAACCAGACCGGCGTCGACCTCACCGCCGCGCTCGCGAAGAACCTCGCCAAGAAAACCGACCGCGACGCCGACCGGCACAAGAACAATCCCAAACTGCAGTGAGCGTATCCGCAGTACAGCACTACAGCAGTACAGCAATACAGCAATACAGCAGTTAAATGAAATCCCTGTCGTAGGCCTCGGCAGGTTTATGGTCGTACTGGTGTCACGTTGTCCTGATTACGCCCCCACCTCAACCTCTCGTCCTTCCCTCACCGACCTGTAAAACGCGTCGAGCAACTCAAGGGATGCCAGCGCTTCGCGCCACGAGACGGGAAACGGAATGCCGGAGCGGCAGGACTCGGCAAAGGCGTTGAAATCGGGGTCGGGGTTTGCGGCTTCCCGGGTTGGCGACGACAACGCATTCCAGCGCCAGGTTCCGTGCGACCCCGTGAACTCACACCACGTGCCGACCTCGTCGGCATCGACCGCGGCCTCGCACGCCCATGCGCACTCGAGGGCGATGGTGACGCCGCCGGCGAGGGTGAACCGCGCCGACGCGGTGTCCTCCACCGAAAAGCGCGAGAGGTCCCACGGACCCCACGCGTTGCGGTAGCCGGGCACGCGCCCGCGTCCGTAGTCGTCGCGCGCGCGTCCCGTGACGCGCGCGCCCGCGACGGCGGCGGAGTCCGCCAGCCCCGCCAGCCACAACGCCAGGTCGAGGACGTGCACGCCGAGGTCGAGCGCGGCGCCCCCGCCCGAGAGCGCGGCGTCCGTAAGGCCCGGCGTGGTGGGAATGCGGTCGCGGCGCCGCGCGCACGCGCGGATGGTGTGGAGCGGCCCGAGCGAGGCGAGGCGCGCGCGCGAGGCCGCGAGGCCGGGCGCGAAGCGCAATTGATGGCGGACGGCGAGCACGAGGCCGCGCGCCTCCGCCTCCGCGCCCAAGGCGCGGAGGTCGGCGGGATTCGCGCACAGGGGCTTTTCGCACAGGACATGCGCGCCCGCGCGCAGGGCCGCGAGGGCCACCTCGTGGTGGGACGCGTTGGGGGTGCAGACGGAGACCGCGTCGAGCCCGTGCGCGCCACGCAGCAGCGCGCGGTGGTCGGTGAACGAGGCCGCGCCGGGCGCAAGCGGAGCGGCCGCGGCCCGCGCCGCGGGGTCGGGGTCGCACACGGCGACCACGGCGGCGCCCGGCACCCGCGCCCAAGCGGGAAGATGCGCCATGCGGCCCGCGTAGCCCGCGCCGATCACGCCGACGCGCAGGGGACGCTGAAGAGAGGAGGTGACGAAGGACGACGGCGTCATGAGTGGGAACGCGCGACGCGAGGGCGAACGAGAAGACCGCTCACGGCGCGCGGCGCAGGCCGCGGAACAACCATCCCATCACCAGCGAGGGCACGCAGATGTGAGTGGTGGCGAGCAAGGTCGTGGAGGCCGTCATGACGCCACCGAGAAGGTAACCCGTCGCCATGTGGCCGGACGCGAACGCCCACGCGGTGGCGGAGCAGAACCCGATGCCGATCAAAAACACGAGGCGGCGGCGGATGGGGCAGCGCGGCATTTCGGGTGACTTCTCCAACGGGCGGATGACGCCGGAATAGATCAGATCAAAAGGATGATGCCCGACCACGAAACCGAAGGCGAGAACCACGGCCAGGCCGACCAGCACTTCCACCGACCCGGTGATCGTGCTCAAGCCGAACAGCAAGGCCTGCAGCATGGGCGTGAAGCGCAACCACGGACCCAAATCGCAGGCTTCTTCCTTGGTCTTCAGTTCGAAGCCGCGTGCACGCAAACGATGCAGAACGACCGCGCAATCTAGCGCGAAGGGACCGTGGGAGTGAGCCGGCGTGTTCATTTGTAAAAGCGGATCACGCGGGTGGGCTCGCGGATCACGTCCAGGGCATCGATCTTCCGGAGCGCGGCCATCACGCGCGCGTTGCGGGCCGCGTGCGTGAGAATGATCACCGGCACGTTTTCGGGGTCGTGTTCGGGCTTCTGGCTGAGCGCGCGGATCGAGATGCCTTCGTCGCCGAGGATCCCGGTGACGCGGCTGAGCACGCCGGGCTTGTCCACCGTGGTGAGGCGGAGGTAGAACTCGGTTTCGAGCTCATCGATGGAAAGCAGGTCGGCCGCGCGATCCGCCGCGAAGAACTCCAGCGACGGAGGCGGCGTCTCGTCGAGACGGGCCACCGCCACCAGATCCGAAAGGACGGAGCTGGCGGTCGGCAGTTTACCCGCGCCCGCGCCGGTCAGCAGAAGAGGCCCTGCCGCCGAGGTCTTCAAGTACACCGCGTTCAGAACCCCGTTGACCGAAGCCAGCTGATGACGCTTGTCGAGCAGCGCGGGGTACACGGCCGCGAGGATCTTGCCCGAAGCCGTGCGTTCCACCACGCCCAGGAGCTTCACCACATAACCGAGCTCTTCGGCCATGCGGATGTCGAGCGCGCTGATGGTGCGGATGCCCTCGACCGAAAGTTTGCGGTAGTCCACGGACCGGCCGTGGGCCATGGAGGCCAGCAAGGCCACCTTGTGCAAGGCATCCCAACCGTCGATGTCGAAACCCGGATCGGCCTCGGCATAACCCAATCGCTGCGCTTCGGCCAAGGCGGCGTCGAAGCTTTCCTTGCGCTCGGTCATCTGCGTGAGGATGTAGTTGCAGGTGCCGTTGATGATGCAGGCGAGGCCCTCGATGTCGTTGGCGACGAGGCTGTCCTGGAGGGTGCGGATGATGGGGATCCCCCCGCCCACGGCGGCCTCGAACAACAGGGCGCGGCCGCGCGAGGCCGCGAGCGGAAACAGCGTGGCCCCGTGTTTGGCGAGCAAGGCTTTGTTGGCGGTCACCACGTGTTTGCCCGAGGCGAGGGCGGACTCCACCCAAGGCAGCGCGGCATCCTCGCCGCCGGCCACCTCCACGAGGACATCGACATCGTCGCGGCGGGCAAGGTCGAGCGGCTCGAGGGTTTTGAAAACGCCCGGGGTCGCCACGCGGTCGAGCGACGCCTGGCGGCGCGCGGCCACGGCCGTCACGCGAAAGCGGAGGCCGAGCGACGAAGCGTAAAAGGAGCCTTGCTGCTCCAGCAGTTCGAGAACCCCCTGGCCCACGGTCCCCAGACCGATCAGTCCCAAGCGGATTTCGCGATTTTCACGTAATTCCATGATCGGGAAAGGTAAATCGGGAATCCCGGAATCCGCGTCGGAAGGTCATCCCCCCTGATCCGCGACCGGGGCTGCGCGTGTGCGCCTCCTTCACGTTTTCACGCGCGTAAAACCGTTGCGGCGCCCCTCCGCGAGCTTTTCCCGAATGCAAATGCAAATGGTTCGACGCTCCCCCCCGCGCCCCATTCCGCGTTACCCGGCCGGGCGGCAGCCACGGCGACAGCGGTATTCCTCTGGTATGTCGTCCGGCTCCGATGATTTTTTTCCACCATTTTGAAGGTTTTGGCCGTATATTCCGCGGAACGCCCCAAAAGGACACGTATGCGCAATTTCTCCCGTTTCCCCCAGCCGACCCTGGCCCTCATCGCAGGCCTCCTGCTCCCCGCCGCCGCCCTCGCCGGTCCGAACGACTCGGCGTGGATCCCCCTGTTCAACAAGGCCGACACCTCGCTGGCCACCAACTGGGACATCAAGATCACCACGCGCGCGCTGAACGTCGACCCGCTGAACACCTTCCGCCGCGCCATTGTCGGCTCCGACACCGTTCTGGAGGCCAACGTCTCCAACTACACGAACTTCAACGGGCAATACGGCCACATCGGCTACAAGATCCGGCCCTTCAACTATTTCATCGTGCGGGTCGAGCACCAGTTCTTCGGCAGCCAGGCCGCGGGCAACCCGGGAACCTGGGCCCTGCAGAACAACGGCATCATGCACCATTCGCAGTCGGCGGCGAGCATGGGAACCGGCCAGGATTTCCCCATCAGCCTGGAAGCGCAATTGCTGGGGCCGGGAAACACCGGGGCCGACAACAACAGCACCATGAACCTGTGCACGCCGGGCACGGCCTTTTACAACGCGCCCACGGGCGGCAGCGTGAACACCAACCACTGCACGTCGGCCACGGGCAGCCACAACCGCTCGCTCGCGCTCGCGCCGAACTGGATGTGGGCCAAGGTGCACGCGCTTTCCGACTCCATCATCCGCTACTACTACAACAACGGGACGCAGGACAGTCTGGTGATGACGTTTTACCGCTCCGTGCAGTACGGCGGCAACGTGAGCGGCAACACGGTCTCCATCGTGAACAACACGCCGATCAAGGGCGGCTACCTGCTGTTCCAATCGGAGTCGCACGGCACGCGCTTCCGCCGCATCGAGGTGCTGAACCTCGAAGGCTGCATGACCACCACCGACGCCAACTACAAGTCCTATCTCGTGAAGCACGATTCCACCGCCTGCGCGGGTTCGACGGGCATCCGCGGCACCAGCCCGCAGGACGCGCTCTACGCGGCGCCGCTCACCATCGTGGGCAACGCGATCAAGGTCGGCGGCACGGAGCGCGTCACGCTCGAAGTCTACGACCTGCGCGGCACGCGCCTCGGCGCTTACAGCGCGCAGGCGCCGTTCCAGTGGGCCCCGGGCGTGAAGACCAGCGGCCTGCACGTGGTTCGGGCGATCACGCCCAAGGGAACGTATACAGAGAGAGTCACACTATTTTGAACTTGAGCTGACAGCTAACAGCTGACAGCTGACAGCAAAACAACGGTCGCGAACAAAGAAAAAGCCTCCGCTCTGCAAAGAGGGAGGCTTTTTCTTTGTGACTGATTCCTTGTGTTCGATCTTTGCTGTCAGCTGTAAGCTGTAAGCTCAACGCGCCCAGCTTACATCGCCATCCGAATCGTCTGATGACGCTTGGGTCCCAGCGAGAGCATGCCCACGGGAACGTCCACCAGTTCGGCCAAGCGGTTCAGGTACTTCAGCGCGTTGGGCGGCAGGTCCTTAGCGTCGGTGATGGAGGTCGTGTCCGACTTCCAACCCGGCAAGGTCTCGTACACCGGCTTGACACGCTCCAAACGCGCCAGCGAGGAGGGGAAGTGCTCCACGCGTTCGCCGTCGATCTCGTAGTGCGTGCAGATCTCGATGCTGTCGAAGCTGTCGAGCACATCGAGCTTGGTGACCGCCAGGTGCGTCAAACCGTTGACCTGCGCGGCGCGGCGCACCACCACGGCGTCGAACCAGCCGCAACGGCGCTCGCGACCGGTGGTCGCGCCGAACTCGAAGCCGATGCGACGGAGCTCCGCGCCCAAACCCCCTTCGATCTCGGTGGGGAACGGCCCGTTGCCGACGCGCGTGGTGTAAGCCTTCACCACGCCGATCACCTGCTGAATGGCCGTGGGGCCCACGCCCGAACCCGCGCAGGCCGCGCCCGCCACGGTGTTCGAGGAGGTCACGAACGGGTAGGTGCCGTGGTCGACGTCGAGGAACGTGCCCTGCGCGCCCTCGAACAACAAGCCCTTCTTGGCCTTGATCGCGCCGGCGAGGAGCGCCACGCAATCGGCCACATACGGGCGCAACTTCTCGCCGTAGGCGCGGTATTCGGCGTGAATGGGGTCGACCTCGACCGGAGCCGCGCCGTAAATTTTGGTGATGACTTCGTTGTGCGCCGCAATCGCCTTCTCGAGGCGCGCGCGCAACAGGTCGTCCTCGAGCAAATCACCCACGCGCACGCCCACGCGCGCCACCTTGTCGTAGTAGGCCGGGCCGATGCCGCGGCCCGTGGTGCCGATGGCGTGCTTGCCCGCGGCCTTTTCCTTGAGTTGATCCAGCAACTTGTGCGTCGGCAGCACCACCTGGGCGGCCTCGGAAAGCCACAGGCGGCCCGCGGCGTCGATGCCCTTGCCGAGCACGTCCTCGATCTCGAGCAACATTTGCGCGGGGTCGAGCACCACGCCGTTGCCGATGACGCAGGTCTTGCCGTCGTGCATCAGACCCGAGGGCAAAAGGTGGAACACGAACTTCTGGTCGCCCACCTCGACGGTGTGTCCCGCGTTCGCGCCGCCCTGGAACCGGATCACGTAATCCGACTCCTCGGTGAGGTAATCCACCACCTTGGCTTTGCCTTCATCGCCCCACTGGGCGCCCACGACCACACGATTCGCGACACGGTTCGACATGATTCCGCTTTCCTTAAAACCTTGATTCCACGGGAAAAACAAACGGGGGGAAGGTAGAAAACCCGGGAGGGGAACCAAACCGCGGCACAACCGATTTTGGGGTGTTTGTGGGGGTGGGGGCGTTTTTCGGATCAGGGCGAATGAGGCGGGGCGGGATTACATTGACGTTCCCATGCCCAACATCCCGTTTTTAGACCTCTATGCGGGAAACCGCCGCGTGGAAGCCGCTTTTTTCCGCGACCTGAAGACTCTTTACCGCGCCTCGGCGTTCATCGGCGGGCCGGCGGTGGACGCCTTCGAGCGCGCCTTCGCCACGGAGCTCGATGGCCCGCATTGCGTGGCGGTCTCCAGCGGCACCGCCGCCTTGCACCTGTCGATGGTGGCGGCCGGCATCGGCCCGGGCGACGAGGTGATCGTGCCCGCGTTCACCTTCCCCGGCGCGGCAGGGCCCGTGCTTCATCGGGGAGCCACCCCGGTGTTCGCCGACGTGAACCTCCGCGACGGCTGCCTGAACCCGGAAAGCGTGGCGCGCGCGGTGACGAAAAGGACCCGCGCGATTCTGGTGACGCACCTGTTCGGTCACCCGGCCGACCTCGACGCCTTGCAGGCCATCGTGCGGGGATCATCCTCAAATCCCAATGGCCGCATCGCGTTGATCGAGGACGCCGCGCAGGCGCACGGCGGCAGTTGGCGCGGCCGGGCGCTGGGCAGCCACGGAACTTTCGGGTGCTTCTCGTTCTACCCCACCAAAAACCTGGGGGCGATGGGCGATGCGGGCGCGATCATGGTGAAGACCCGCGCGCTCGCCGAGCGCCTGCGTCGTCTGCGCGACCACGGCCAGGTGAAGCGCTTCGCGCCGTTGGAGGCGGGGTTCAACGCGCGCATGGACGCTGTTCAGGCCTTGTTCCTGAGGCACAAGCTTCCCTTGCTGCGCGCGGACAACGCCCGACGCGCCGCGCTCGCGGCACGCGTCGTTGCCGCGCTGGGCGCTCCTGAAAACGATGAGCCCGGCATCGCGCCGCTTTTGCCCGATGCGCGGGGCGCCTCGGCGTGGCACGCCCTGGCGGTCAGGGCCGCGCGGCGTGGCGCGCTCGTCGCGACCCTGAAGGCCCAAGGCATCGGGCATCAGATCTACTACCCCGCCGCGCTCCCCGACCTGCCGGTCTACAAGGCCTTCGCGCGGCGCGACGACGTCCCCGCCGCGCGCGCTCTGGCGCGCGCGGCGCTGGCCGTGCCACTCCACCCCGCGCTCTCCCGCGCGGAGATCGACACCGTCGTGAAGGCGCTCACGTCGCCGCGCCCGGCATCGCGGTTATATTCCCGGCCATGATTTTCCCAACCGCTTCGCGCCTTCCTGGAATCCGGTACGCGGCGACCGCCTTTTTGCTGGCGCTCGCGACCGCCACCGCCGTGTTCGCCCACCCCAACGGCACTTCCAAGGTGTACATCCGCATTCTGGACAACGATTCGTTGACCATGGAAGTGGACGCCAACACCGACGACGTGATCAACGCCGTGAACGCGCGCCTCAACCCCGACATTTTCATGCCCGACTCGGTGCGGCGGTACCAGGCGGCGGCGGCGCAATACCTGTTCTCGCGCGCGACCCTGCGCGCCGACAGCCGCTCGATCCTCGACCCCGCGGTGATTTTGTGGAAGCGCGGCGGCGAGGGGCCCTCGGACGACCTGGCAGGCGACAGCGCCGCCATGTGGGACAGCGTCGTGGTGATGACCTTCGGAGGCCGCGTGCCCGCAGGGGCGCGCACCTTGGTGTTCTCCGCGGCGCTCTTCCCCGAGTTCGGCGTGCAATCGCTGTGCGAAGCTTCGGTGTACTGGAAGGACTCGCTGGTGGAGCGCCGCTGGCTGACGGTCGACCAGACCTTGCGCGTGCCCCTCTCGCCCGACTCCCTGGCGGCGCGACTGGCCGCCATGCGCGAGAAGCCCGCGACGGCCGCGGGCGACAACCTCTTCGGACGTTTCTCGGTCCTCGGGTTCACGCACATTCTCCCCTACGGCGTCGATCACATCCTGTTCGTCGTCGGCCTGTTCTTCTTCTCCACGCGCATGCGACCCCTGCTGCTGCAGGTGACCGCGTTCACGGTCGCGCACTCCATCACCCTCGCGCTCGCGCTGCTCGGAATCTTCTCGCTGCCCGCCGGTCTGGTGGAACCCCTGATCGCCCTCTCGATCGCCGTGGTCGGCATCGAGAACGTGTTCTTCCGCAACGTGCGCGCCTCGCGCTGGCTGGTGGTGTTCGCCTTCGGCCTCATCCATGGAATGGGCTTCGCGGGCGTGCTCAGCGAACTCGGCCTGCCCGAGGGCGGGTTCTGGCCCGCGCTCATCGGGTTCAACGTCGGCGTGGAGGCGGGTCAGCTGGCCGTGATCGCCTTGGCCTTCGGCCTGACCGTGTGGTTCCGCAACAAGGCATGGTACTTCAAGGGCATCGTCGTGCCGGTGAGCCTGGCGATCAGCGCCGTGGGCCTCTACTGGGCGGTCACGCGGATGATGGGACTGTGAGGACCCCAAGGGTGCGCAGGGATGAGTAGGGGCGAATGATCATTCGCCCCTACTTCAACGACGTGAAAAACACGAACGCCTTGCCGCCCGCCTGCACGTCGACGGCGCGCGTGTCGGCCTGCACGGTACGCCCCTCGTCGGTTTGCGCCCCCACCTGCACGGTGTGACGACCGGCCGGCACGGTGAGGCGCGCGATCTGGACGGTGCGCGGCAGCAGGAACCACGAGCGCACATCGGCCTGTTCCAGCTGGCCCGAGAGGAAGTCGGTGCCCAGGTTGGTCAACAGGTTCAACAAGGGGTTGTCCGTCCGCAGCTCGGCTTTGGCTTTCTCCGAGGCGATGGTGCGGATCAACACGCGCGTGACGGTGCGCACCATCAACGCCGTGCGGTTGGCGTCCAGGTCCTGTTGCAACAGGTCGCGCGTGTTCCCCCACGCTTCGCCCGTCACCACCAGGTCACGCAGTGCGGGAGACGCCAGGCCGCTATCACCGGGTGCGGGATCCGCTGAACCCTCTGGGGTTGCCACGCTGGCCGCCACCTTGAGAACCTTCGACTGCACCGGCGCGTCGCGCAGCGAGGGCATGGCCCACTTGATCGAAAAGGTCGTCCCGGAACGCGTGCGTCCCCCCTTGCCCGCCTTCTCCGCTTCGGAGGGCGGAAGGCCCGGCGCGGGCAGCGCGTCGGTGACGGTTTTCCCGTCGGCATCGCGGTAGTGGTACACCAGCATGCCGTCGCGGATCCAGGTTCCCTGAAACGAGGTTTCCCCGAGCGCGGGCGCGCGCCCGAGCAGGCCGACCACCACCACCTCGCCCGAGCCGGCCCCCACGCCGCGTTTCAAGAGCGGGCGGGCGGGACACGACAACTCCAGCAAGCGGATGTCATCGGCACGGTCGGCCTCCGCCAGCAGACGACAGGAGAGCTCGGCAAGACCTGCAGGGACGGTCGTCTGCGCGTCACGGTGCGCCTTGACCGCGTGATAGGCCGCGATGGCCGCGTCGTCGCGCTCGCCGAGCAGGTCGTAGATCAGCGCGGCCGTGCCCCGGTAGAGCGGGTCGTCCCGATACTCGCCCGCGTCGGCCTTGCGGCGGATTTCATCGAGCAGAAGCTGGCCCTGCCGCATCTCCACGCGCGCGCCGTCGGGGTTCCCGAGCGCGAGGTAATTGAACGCCTGAAAGACGCGCATCCACAACACTTCGTACGGGCGCCCGCGGTACGGGCGCGCGTTGTCGTTCACCAGCAGCGAGGCCGCCTCGTTGCTGACCGAGCGGGTGAACAAGGCGTCGTGAATGTCGGCGGCGCGGGCGAAGTACGCGATGCTGCTGTCGTAGCGGCCGGCGTAATGGAACAGGAGCCCGAGGTCCATGTTGTAAAGCAGTTCGCTTTGACCGCCGTACAGCGCGCCCTTGTCGGCGCGCAAAAACGCCGCCGCGTCCAGATAATCCTGGGCGGCGGCGCGCGCTACGACTTTTTCGTAGCGGACGAGGCCGCGGTTCGCGCAGCCCGTCAGCAAGAGGAGCGGCGCGCACGCGGCGATGAAAACCCACGGGCGCATGGGAGGGAGGAACGGAACGACGGCCTACAGGCCGGTCGCGCTCTTGGTCACGTACTTCTTGATCTTCTTGTCACCGATCCAGAGCTTGCGGTTGGTCTCGATGCTCACCAGTTCGAGGTTGACCTGATAGAACACCACCGACTTCTTGCCTTCCTGATCGACGATCGAATTGATCGTGCCGATCAACATGACGTCGGCGCCGGTCTCCTCGCCGATGGCCTTGCGCGTCTCGACCGAGGCGTTGACGTCCTGATCGGCCTTCTCGTCGCGCAGTTCCTCGCGCTCGCCCTTGGACGCCACGAACTCCACCTTGCCCGAATTGATGAGCGTGCGCTCCATGTCCTTGACGAAGGTTTCGGTGTTGATGTGCTCGTGGCTGCGGTTGCGCACCGAGCCGACGATCACCGTCGGCACCTTGTTCTGGGCCGTGAAGGCGTTGAACCAGGGGGCGCCCAGACAGTCGCGCAACATTTCCTCGGCCACAAGCCGCGAGTCGGTGTCGTTCCAGCGGCCCGAGAGGTCGATGACGCTGTCGTGCGTGACGCGGTCCACCTTGGTGCCGGCGCAGCCGGAGAGCATGAGGGTGGCCAAGGCGAGACCGGACAGACGAGTGAGGGTGCGGTGCATGTAAAACCTCCGGACAGGGAGAAGTGGCCCATAGTTTAGCTAAAAGGGCCGTACCGGCCCACGGCTCCCTCGTCCCCGCGCCTGCGCGCTTGGGGCGGCCGGGGGGTCTCCGCCCCGCCGGGGCGCCGGGCGCGCGGCCTTTGTAGTTTGGGACGCGCACCAACCGGAGCTTCCCTCATGCAACACTCCCTCACCCTTGCGGCCGCCACCCTGACCGCCGCCCTGTCGGCCGTCATGGCTCCCGGCGCGTCCGCCCAAACCCAAGCGGCCCGCACCGAAAACAAGAACGTGACCTTCGTCGCCGCCACCGCCACCGCCGACGGCTCCAGCGAAATCTCCCGCGAAAAGGTGGAGGACTGCATCCTGTCGCTTCCCGATCCCCAAAAGCTCGAAGCGCAGATATCCTCGCAATCGGTTTATGTGCAGGGCATCAACGGCATGACCGGAAAGAACGACTGGATCAAGTCCTACAGCGCGCGGCTCGACATCACCTACATGACGCGCGAGAAGGATCTGATCATCGTCACCACGCGCAGCGTGCAGGGGCAACCGCCCGTGTTCCGCGAAGTGGACAAGACCTTGCGCCACACGCAGACCTTCACCTCGAACGCGACCGAAGGCGACCTGTTCGCCGGCCGCAGCAACCGCCAGTACTACTTCACGTCGGCCGAGTCGGCCACGCGCGACGTAAAGGAGCGCGCCCGGGTGTGGATCTCGCAGCAGGCCCCCGCGGTGTGCGAGACTCGGTAGGCTGACTCCTCAAGCTGACAGCTTGCAGCAGACAGCGGACAGCCAAAGGCAAGACGAGCGACAGACACAACCGGTTTTCCGGAAATAAAAAGGCGAACCCATCAGGTTCGCCTTTTTTGTTTTGCTGTAGGCTTTGAGCTGTCAGCTCGCCACTGGATGTGTCCCGCTAATACTGAAGCTTTTTCACCTTCGTCTTGCGCATCGACGAGGAGAACAACAACGCGACGTCAAGCCCCGCGGCCTGGTCGCGATGGCTGTTGGCGATGAACCGGTACGGCACGCGCACGCGCATCTGCATGTTGTCGAGCACGTCGAGATACAGACCCGCGTGCACGAGGCCCTCGACGCCCAGACCCTTGCCGAAGGGTTCACCCTCGTAATCGAGCGAACGCAGGCCCGCACCCGCGCCGATGAAGGGGCGGAACGCGGCGTCGCCGATCAGGTATGACACCGCCATGGTGCCGCCGAAATTCGCGCCCGGAGCCCAGTACTCCGCGTCGATGGCAAGGTCCCAGTTGTCACGAAAACGAATTGATTGCGAAAGCGACAACGACAGGAACTGGTCGCTGATCGCCGTCATGTCGCCCGATACCGAACCGACCACGCCGATGCCCGGGCCCAGGGCGTAGCGGCTCAGGGCCACCGAGGTGGTTTCGGGACGCGTGTTCAGGTTGACGTCCTCGGCCCGCGCCGAAACGGCGGCCATGGCCATAGTGATCAGAAAAAGGGGGGCGGCAAAGCGCATGAAAACCTCCGGATGTGAACGGGGGGAATATACACGGTGCGGACGGGGGCGAAATCGACCGTAAGGTTCGGGCGCGCCAGAACCCGCAGGGATGAGGCATGCCGAATCCCTACGTTGAATAGAACCGCCGCGCCAGCCATTTACCGGGCAACATCCACAACAGACCCGCGAGGGCCCACGGAAGGGCGACGCCGGCGGCGAGCATGGCGAGCGCGTCGGTGGCGGGCATGGCGCCCAGCAGGCCCCCGACGGTTTTACCCGTGGCGGCGGGAGAGGTCGGCTGGCCGCGCAGACCCGCGATGGCGTTTTTAAGCAGCCAGAAGTGCACGATCAGCACGATCACCACACCGACCGAAACCCACGACCGCACCGTGGAGGCGTAGGCCGCCCAGCCGGCGAACCACGCGGCGAAACCCGTCATGAACCATTTCACGCGGCGGAGGGAATTCCCCTGAACCTCATCACGGGCGAGAAAGGTGACGAGAACCACGTAAAACCCCAGAGAGACCAACACCCCGAAAACCGCGGGCGGCAGCGCGCCGAACGCGGAAAACGACGGGAGGCTCAAGGCGACGCCCGTCGCCAGGTTGAGAACGCGACACAACCCCATGGACAAAGGTCCGAGGAACGTTCCCTTGAGAACGAAGTTGTACTGGAAAATCGCCGCGACCAGAAAAACCGCCACCGTGGCGGCCACCGGATTCGCGATGCCGAGCAGCAGCAGGCCCACGGCGAAAAACGCGGCCACGAGCCGCCAGGCCTGCGTCACGGAAACCTGGCCGGAGGGCAAGGGGCGGCCGGGACGCTCCGCGCGATCGACCTTGAGGTCGGCGATGTCGTTGAGGGCCATGCCGGCCATGAGGAACAAGGCCGCCGACACGAGGCCGAGGAACAAGGCCCACACCGGCGACGGCGCGCCGCCGGCATGTTGCACGACCGCGCGGCCGATGAACCAGCCCGCGAAGGCGTTGGACATCGAACTAAAAACCGCGGGCGCGCGGACGAGTTGGAGATAGGGGCGGAGCATATGGTCGAAAATAGGAATGATACCGGAAAAACTCGGAACTCAGAGCGCGGAACTCAGAAACACAAACTCACGCACACCATGATCCCCCCTCAGACACGAGCCAGCTCATAGCTCCACGACCTATAATCACATCCGGTCGTGGAACATTTTAAGTGATTCTCCAGCAACTTCTGAGCACTGAGTTCAGAGTTCTGAGCTCAACCACCATCGTTCTACATTATACCCCGATGTCCTTCGAACCCTTCATCGCCCGCCGCTACTTCTGGGCCCAGCGCCGCAGCCTCTCCTCGGGGCTCATCGCGCTGTTCTCCGCCCTCGGGGTGATGATCGGCACGTGGCTTTTGATCTTCGTCCTCTCGGCCATCAACGGGTTCGAGGACGAAGTGAACCGCCAACTCATGGGCAAGGACGCCCACATCGAGATCAACCGGCACCAGATGGCGCCGTTCGCCGATCCCGAATCACTGCGCCGGCGCGTGCTGGAAAACCCCGAGGTCACCGCCGCCGCCCCGTACGTGCTCGCCAAAACCGTCATCTCCAACCGCGGCCATCAGGACGGCATCGTGGTGTACGGCATCGACGCGGAACTCGCGCGCGGCGTGATCGGATTATCGGAGACCGTGACGCGGGGAACCTATCGACTCGACTCCCTCGCCGACACGGCCGGGCGGAAATTCCCGGCGGTGATACTGGGCGCGTCGCTCGCCGCACGGCTGGGGGCCGCGCCGGGCGACAAGGTGTTCCTCGCCGACTTTTCGCAAAGCGATTTCTCCGGCTTCGGAGGCGGCATGATGCCGCGCATTCAGCCCTGCGTGGTGGCGGGCACGTTCGAATCGGGCATGTACCAGTACGATGAAACATTGGCCTACGTCTCGCTCACCACCGCGCAGCGCCTGTTCGGCCTGGGCGACGCGGTGACGGGCCTGCAGCTGCGCGTCCGCGACCCGCGCCAAAGCACGCGCGTGGCGAACGACCTCGAGCTGGGCCTCGGGTTCCCCTGGCGCGCGGTGGACTGGCAGGCCAAGAACGAAACCCTCATCAAGTGGATGGCCTACGAGAAGGTGCTGGTGGGTCTTGCGCTCGGCATCATCATCATCATCGCCGCGTTCAACATCATCTCCTCGCTGATCATGGTGGTCAACGACAAGACGCGCGAGATCGGCATATTGCGCGCCATGGGCGCCACGCGCGGCGCGATCCTCCGCATCTTCGTGTACGAGGGCATGCTGGTGGGCCTGCTGGGTTCGGTCGCGGGCACCATCCTCGGCCTTTTCAGCGTGTGGCTGCAGCACGAGTTCGGCGTCATCCGCCTGCCCGGGGACGTGTATTTCGTCACCATCCTCCCGGTGGACCTCCGCCTGACGGACGTGCTGGGCGTGCTCGCGCTCACCAACATCCTCTGCGGTCTCGCCACCTTGCCGCCGGCCCTCAAGGCCGCCCGCCAGGATCCGGTGGAGGCGATACGGCATGAATAAAAATCTGAAATCAGAAATCAGAAATCAGAAACGGGACCCAAATCCGGCGTCATGTTCGCGTTCTTGCGTTCTTTCTGAATTCAGATTGATTCATTCGCATTCGGCGACTTCATCGAACGCGCTGATTTCTGATTTTGACTCCGCGAGGCAAACCGCATGACCTCCCCCATCCTCTCCCTCCGCGGTGTCGCCAAGGCCTTCACAGAAACCGGTTCCCGCATCGAATTGTTCCGTGATCTCGATTTTGATGTGGCGGCGGGAGATTTCACGTCGATCACCGGGGCGTCGGGAGCGGGCAAAAGCACGTTGCTGCATATTCTGGGTTTGCTCGAGAGCCCCACGGAAGGGCGGGTGAACTTTCGGGGCGAGGATGTCACCGGGTTCACCGATGCGAAACTCTCGCGCGTGCGGAACGGCGAACTGGGGTTCGTGTTCCAGTTCCACCATCTGCTGCCCGACCTGACGGTGCTGGAAAACGTGCTTCTGCCCTTGCGCATCGGGGGTGATAAAACCCTGCACGGCGAGGGACGCGAGCGCGCCCTGGCGCTCTTGAGGGAAGTCGGACTCGAGGGCCGCCTGAGCCACGTGCCCTCGCAGCTCAGCGGCGGCGAACGGCAGCGGGCCGCCGTGGCGCGCGCGCTCATCCGCGATCCGGCCGTGCTGCTGTGCGACGAGCCGTCAGGCAACCTGGACACGCGCAACTCGGAGGCGCTGCACGACATGCTCGCAGCGCTCAACCGGGATCGCGGCGTGGCCATCCTCGTGGTCACGCACGACGCCGGTCTCGCGCGGCGCGCGGTGCGTCCTCTGACCTTGCGCGACGGCCGACTGGAACCGGCGTGAACGAAGACCTCCCGGCGCGCGCGGCGGCCCCGGCTCCGCTGCTGGTGTGCATGCAGTGCGGATTCACGCACGCCGAGTTCCGCACGCGCGGGTTGCTCGGGTGCCCCGCCTGCTACGACCACTTCGGCGCGGCCCTGCGCGCCGACATGCTGCACATCCACCCTCAGCTGTACCGCGCTCCCGCCGCGCCGGAAAACGCGGGCGCAGGGTCGGAGGACGCGGCGGCCTGGCGCGAACAACTGGCGGACGCCTTGCGCCTGGAACGCTACGAGGAGGCCGCCGCGCTTCAGCGCCGGCTCGAGGCGCGCGCGGACGCGCGTTCCGGGCAAAACGATCCGACGACACCGTTCACGTCCCCGCCCTCACCTCCCCGGACACCCTCTCCCGTTTCGGGCGACGCGACGGCGGTCCCCGACGCCGCGGCCTTCGCCACCACGCCCGTCCCGTGGGCCCATGCGCAACGCGGGAGCGCGTCCCCGCAACTCCTGTTCGTGCGCGTGACCGCCCGCCGCAACTTCGCCGGCTTCCCGTTTTGGGTCTCAAGCACGCCCGAGGCTTGTGCGCGGCTTGCCGGCACCTTCTTCGCGGCGGCTCGCTCACGAGGATTCGGAGCGGGTTTCCGGTTGGCCGATGTCGGCCCGGAGGCGATCGGCGTGTGGCGCGAACGCATGCTGTTGCCCGAACGGCCCGCGTCGTTTCCGGGCAAGCGCGAACACAAGGTGTGGTTGCCCGGCCCGAACCATGAGGAGCACCTCCTGTTCGGCGAGACGGAGCAGTGGACGCGCTCCCGTCTCGCCGTGCCGCAGGCGCCCAGCCACACGGAGACCGGTCTCGCGTCCCAACCCACCCCGCGGGAGGCGTTCGACCCGTTCGCGCGGGCGCTCGCGATCGCGAGGGAGTGGGCCGACGATGCGCGTGATCCGCTCTTCGCCCTGGCGGAATCGTGGGGATTTCTGACGTCGCAACCCGCGCACGCCGGTCCGGGACTTCAAGCCGATGCGGGCGTGCATCTTCCCGCGCTCGCGGCTCTGCGTCGCGTTCCGCAAATCGCGCAGGCCATGGCGGCGGTGGGGTGCGAACTGCAGCCGCTCTCGCTCCGCGTGCCGGGCGCCGCGGAGGCCGGTTTCTTCCGCCTGGTCTCGCGCGGGGGGATGGGTCTCGATGCCGCGGGGGTGGTGGGGCGGTTCCGCGAACAGGTGGCGGGCGTGCTGGACGCGGAGCGCCGCGCCCATGACCACTTGACGCGCGACGCACGCGCGCGGCACGAGTTTGAGGATCGCGCGCACCGCGCCTTGAACCTGTTGCAGGAAGCGCGACGCATGGACACCCCCGAACTGCAACTGTTGGTTTCTCACGTCCGCGCGGGCGTGTATGCCGGGTTGTTCCCGCATGCGCTGTTGCCGTCGCTGGAGACCCTGCGGGTGTTGGCGGGACCCGCCCACATCGCATCCCGTCACCGGGCCGCGCACGCCGCGCGCGAAGAAGGACCGTCGGGGGGTTCGGACGACCTCCGGGATGACGACCGGCAAAGGGCCGACTTGGCCCGGCACTTGCTTTCAGGGATCTGACCAGGCTCCGAAAGTCCGTCGACCGACCCGAAATGACCCGGAGCGACGCAAAACAAAGCGGCGCTCCGCGGGAGCACGCACGGGGTGCGCGGACGGCTTCGTTTTGGAACGCCCGGTCCTCCGGCGGAACCCCGGCGGGTATGTATTTTGGCATCAGGCTTCGGATCGCGGTTTTTCGCGGACGATGGCCGCTTCAAAGGGATCACCATGAACGGGATGTTTACCGACCGCGTCAAGAAAGTCATGCAACTCGCCCGCGAGGAATCGGTGCGGCTCGGAAACGATTACGTCGGCACCGAGCACCTGCTGCTGGGCCTCATCCGCGAAGGCGACGGCGTGGCCGTCGCCGTGCTCAAGAACCTGAACGTCGACCTCGAGGAACTCGCGCGCAGCATCGAGAAGTCCATCTCGTCGTCGGGCGGGATGATGACCATCGGCCAGATGATCCCCTTCACGCCGCGCGCCAAGAAGGTGCTCGAGATCGCCGCGCAGGAAGCGCGCGCCATGAGCCACAAGTACATCGGCACCGAGCACCTGCTGCTCGCGCTGATGAAGGACCACGAAAGCGCCGCCGCCACCGCCCTCGCCGCCATCGGGGTGGAGTACGACCGCGTCAAGGAAGAGATCGAACGCGTGCTGCGCGGCGGTGACGCCGCCGCCGCGCCCGACGCCGCCGCGGCCCGCAAAAAGTCCAAGACTCCCTTCCTCGACCACTTCGGCCGCGACCTCACCGAGCTCGCCCGCCAGGGCCAGCTCGATCCCATCATCGGCCGCGCGCAGGAGATCGAGCGCGTCATCCAGATCCTGAGCCGCCGCAAGAAGAACAACCCCGTGCTCATCGGCGAACCCGGCGTGGGCAAGACCGCCATCGTGGAAGGCCTCGCGCAGAAGATCGTGGAGCGCAACATCCCCGAGGTTCTGGAGAACAAGCGCGTGGTGACGCTCGACATGGGCAGCATCGTGGCGGGCACCAAATACCGCGGCCAGTTCGAGGAGCGCCTCAAGTCGCTGATGACCGAGCTGCAGAAAAACGACAACGTGATCGTCTTCATCGACGAGCTGCACACCATCGTGGGCGCGGGCGGGTCGGAAGGCTCGCTCGACGCCAGCAACATCTTCAAGCCCGCGCTCTCGCGCGGCGAATTCCAGTGCATCGGCGCGACCACTCTCGATGAGTACCGCAAGTACATCGAGAAGGACGGCGCGCTGGAGCGCCGCTTCCAGACCATCGTGGTCGACCCTCCGGGCGTCAACGAGACCTTGCTCATCATCAAGGGCCTGCGCGCGCGCTACGAGCAGCACCACAAGGTCACCTACACCGACGCGGCCCTCGAGGTCGCCGTGCGCATGGCCGACCGCTACCTCAACGACCGCTTCATGCCCGACAAGGCCATCGACGTGATCGACGAGGCCGGCGCGCGCGTGCGCCTGGCCAGCCTGTCGATTCCGCAGGAGCTGCGCGACAAGGAGGCCGAACTCGAGGCCGTGGTGAAGGAGAAGGAGGCCTCGGTCGAGCATCAGGACTACGAGACCGCCGCGCGCCTGCGCGACAGCCAGGAACGCCTGAAGGCCGAGCTCGAGGACATGCGCAAGAAGTGGCGCGAGGCCAAGCGCGAAGAGCGTTTGGTGGTCGACGAAGAGGCCATCCACGAGGTGATGTCGAAGATGACCGGCGTGCCGCTCAACAAGATGGCCGGCGCCGAGACCGAGCGCCTGCTCCGCATGGAGCAGGAACTGGGCCGCCGCGTGGTGGGTCAGGAGCGCGCCATCGAGGTGATCTCCAAGGCCATCCGCCGCTCGCGCTCGGGCGTCCACTCCACCAAGCGCCCCATGGGCAGCTTCATGTTCCTGGGGCCCACGGGTGTCGGCAAGACGGAGCTTGTGAAGGCCTTGGCGAACTTCCTGTTCGAATCCGACGACGCGATGATCCGCATCGACATGTCGGAATACATGGAGAAGTTCGCGGTGTCGCGCCTGGTGGGCGCGCCTCCGGGCTACGTGGGCTATGAGGAAGGCGGCCAGCTCACCGAAAAGGTGCGCAAGCGCCCCTATGCGGTGATCCTGCTCGACGAAATCGAGAAGGCCCACCCCGACGTTTTCAACCTGCTGCTGCAGATCCTCGACGACGGTCAGCTCACCGACAGCTACGGCCGCAAGGTGAACTTCAAGAACACCATCATCATCATGACCTCGAACCTGGGCGCGAAGGACATCAAGAAGGGCGTGGGCCTCGGTTTCAGCCGCGACGACCTCAACACCGAGTTCGAGCGCATGGAGAAGATGGTGCGCGACGAGGTGAAGAAGGCCTTCAACCCCGAGTTCCTGAACCGTCTCGACGATCTCGTGGTGTTCCGCCCGCTCGAGCGCAAGGACATGACGCGCATCGTCGACCTTTTGATCTCCGAACTGGAGTCTCGCCTCACGGCGCGGGACATCAAGGTGAAGGTGAGCGACCCGGTGCGCGAGTTGATCATCGAAAAGGGGTTCGACCCGCAACTGGGCGCGCGGCCCCTGCGCCGCTCCATCCAGCGGTTGCTTGAAGATCCCTTGGCCGACGAGATCCTGCGCGGCCGCGTGGCCGACAAATCGGTGTTGACGGTCGACCGCGAGGGCGACGGGCTGACGTTCACCACGTCACCCGCCGTCGCTGCCGAATCGGCAAAAGAAACGTCGGCCAGCGGAGGTTAAAAAAAGGTCCGGACATCCGCGCCATCCCTGACGCGAATGTTTCGAAATTCCTGAAAACAGGGGCCAAACGCAGTGTCTCACTCAAAGGGCGGATCCTCGATCCGCCCTTTGTTTTTTTGTCACAATTTTCACAGCCTGCGGAAGCTCCCCACCTGTTCGTCCCGAAGTAATTTCCCCGGTTGGATTTTCCACCCGGGAACCCGCATCCCGGCCCAACAGCCCCCAGATCCATGAGCGTTCGGGGAAAAATTCAGGTTCAAGGGTTCATCATGTCGTTCCATGCCCGCTCATTCACCACGCTGGCCGTCGCCTTCGCGGCCCTGACCATTTCCGCCTGCACCACCTCATCCGAATCCGATGACCTTGGCGTGGCCCCAGGGTTCGTCTACGGCGACATCGCGCACGCCGCAACCGCCTACGGAGCCTGTCCCGACGGTTTGAGCTACGTGGCCTATTGGGGGCTTCGCTACGCGAACGGCAACGGAGACAGCGTCTCGGGACGCTGGCTCGGTGTCGCGGTGAGCTCAAGCAGCCTGGGCGCCGCGACCTGGACCGTTGGCACGAACCGCGCCAGCGATGAGGCGGAAGCGCCGGCCAACAAGGCCTCGATTTTCGTCGGCGGCATCGGCGGCAGTCAGGCCACGGCCGGTGCCCGCATCAAGGTGACGCCCTTCGCCGGCGGCGACTCGGTGCGCATCGAAGGGCGCGACATCCTGCTGCAAAACGGCCAGGTCGTGAACTTCAACCTCGTCAACAACGTGATCTGCGTCGACACGAACGCCGATCGGCTGTAAGCCGCGCACGCGCCTGCGGACCGGGGGCCCCCCCGACCCCGCACCCGATGAGACGCCTCCGTATTCACCCCCGCGACAGCGTGCCTGCCTCGCCGGAAGTCCCCGCCTGAAAGCCTTTTACGGGGGTTTTGGGCGGGTTCGGGAACCCCTTCCTTTCTATATTGGGTCGGCTTTCCTGCGTTTTTTGCACAGGATTGACAGTCGACCGTTTTCCGCGCCGGGTGTTCGGGTCAAATTCGCACCTACCGAGGCATTTGAAGGACAGGCATTTGCAACGCATCACCGTTTTCTTTCACGTTTGCCGGATCCTTCTGCTGGCGGTCATCGCCGGCGTCATGCTCCCCGAAGCGCACGCTCAAGGTCAAACCGGCGGCGGCTTTTTGCAAAGCCCGTCGCGCCAGATCCGCGTGGCGGACATCCGCATCGAGGGCAACAAAACCGTCGACGCAGCGCTGATCCTGAACGCCCTGCAACTCGAAAAGGGTGAATCGTACGCGCCCGCCGTGCTCCGCAACCGCATCCGCGGGTCGGTGACGGCCCTCAACAAACTGAATCTGTTCTCCGACATCAAGGTGGAGGAGGACAGCCCCCTGGCCCTCGACGGCATCGTGCTGTACATCACCGTCACCGAGCTTCCGGTGCTGGGCAAGGTGAAGTACAAGGGCCTCAAAAAACTTTCCGAAAGCGATTTCAAATCCAAGATCGACCTGATCGAGGGGCAGGTGTTTTCACCCGGGGCGGTGGAATCGTCGCGTCAGAAGATCCTCGGCATTTACCGCGAGAAGGGTTACCTGCTGGCCACGGCCGAGGCGAGCCAGGAGACCGACAAGAAGACTGGCGAGAGCGTGGTGACCTTCACGGTGGACGAGGCCAAAAAGGTGACCGTCCGCTACATCACCTTCGAAGGCAACGACGGCGTGGCCGACAAGGCCCTGCGCAAACGCTTCCCCATCAAGGAAGACCGCTGGTGGCGTTCGGGCGACTTCTCCGAGGAGACCTACCGCATCGGCCTCGACTCGATCCTCGAATACTACCGCGAGCTGGGTCACCTCGACGCGTCGGTGACGCGCGACACCACGTTCTACACGGCCGACAAGCGCCACATCGACATCCGCATCGGGGTGCGCGAGGGCGAGCGCTACCATTTTGAACGCGCCAACTTCGTGCACAACAACATCGTCCGCGACGAGGCGCTGCGCGCGCAGGTGCTGTTCGACAGCGGCGAGGTGTTCAACAAGCGCAAGTACGAGCAGATCAAGTTCCAGATCAACTCCCTGTACCGCGAAGAAGGTTACCTGTTCGTGGAGCTGGAGGACCGCCTCGAGTTCCGCGACACCATGGTGGAGGTCACGTTCAACATCCGCGAGAACAGTCTCGCCCACATCAACCGGGTTGACGTGCGCGGCAACACCAAGACCAAGGACAAGGTGATCCGCCGCGAGATCAAGCTTTTCCCCGGCGACGTGTACCGCCAGTCGCTGCTGATGCGCTCGCAGCGCGACATCATGCAGCTGGCCTTCTTCGACAACGCCGAACCCGACATCGAGCGCGAGCCCACGGGCGACGGGTCGGATGTGAACCTGATCTTCAAGGTGACCGAGAAGGAAGCGGGCACGGGCACGTTCTCGGCGGGCGCGGCCTACAGCGGCCGCGACGGCATGGTCGGCACTTTGGGACTGCAGATCCCCAACTTCCTGGGCAACGGCCAGCGCGCCGACGCCAGCGTGGAGGTCGGCCCCTACAAGCAGTTGTACTCGGTGGGTTTCACCGAACCCTGGCTGTTCGACACTCCGACCCTGGTGGGCGGCAGCGTGTTCTACAGCAACCAGGTTTCGCAGTACGACTATTACAACGATTACCTCCGCTACGGCCTCCGCCTCACGCTCGGCCGCCGCCTCACCTGGCCCGACGACTATTTCACCATCCGCTCCACCTACAACTACACCTACAACGACAACGGCCAGGCGCGCGACAAGGCCAACCTGATCGTGGCCTCGGGCATCGAGTCGTCGGTGAACCTCACGGTGGTGCGCGACGACAAGAACCTGCCGTTCTTCCCCTCGGACGGCTCGCGCTACTCCCTGGGCTGGACGAAAGTGGGCGGCGGATTCCTGGGCGGCGACTTCGACTACTCGCAGTGGGACGCGCGCGTGAACTGGTGGTTCCCCGTGATCAACAAGCTCGTGCTGGGCGTGGAGACGCAGACGGGCATCATCCTCGGCGACAACGTGCAGAGCTACGCGCTTTACCAGATGGGCGGCCTGCTGGGCTACCAGGGCAAGCTGCGCGGCTACCTCCCCGGCACCATCGGCGGCGGGCGCATCGCCCGCAGCTTCCTCTCGTTCACCACCGAGTTCACCTACCCGGTGGTCGAGAACACCTTCTACATGCTGGCCTTCTTCGACGCGGGCAGCGCCTTCGGGCGCTTGGCGAAGTACGACGCCGCGGGCCGCGGCATCTACAACCCCGTGCCCAAGGACGAGGCTCCCGATCCGTGGTCGGAAATCGATCTCTCCGACCTGCGCCGCGACATCGGCTTCGGTTTCCGCGTGGTGGTGCCCATGGTGGCGCCCTTCGGCATGGGCTTCGACTTCGGCTGGCCGCTCGACGACCCCGAAGACTACGATGGCCGCCGCTATCCGCGCGTGGGCCGCAGCCCCACGGTGAACTTTACGATCGAGCAGGGGTTCTGAGGATCTAGTATGGGTTGTGGCTCGTGGGTCGTGGCAGAAAAATCGAACCGGAACACTTCGTTCCTGCCGACCTACCAGCCCCCACTACCCACATGCCACCAGCCAGTTCCCCGGATTATAGATTAAGGCCATATCGAGGGCAGACGATGCCCGGAAGGAGATGACGATGAAACACTGGATCCTCAGCCTGGTCGGCGTGTTGGCGCTGGCGACGGCGGCGTCGGCCGACCTCAAGATCGCCCACGTCGATTCGAAGATGCTGTTCGAGAAGTACTCCGAGACCACCAAGGCCCAGCGCGACTACGACCGCCAGGTGCAGAAGTGGGAGCAGGAGGCGCAGGGCAAGCAGAAGGAACTGCTGGAGATGAAGGAGCGCCTCGAGAAACAGTCGCTCATGCTCTCCGACGAGAAAAAGAAGGAACTGGAGGCGCAGTTCGCCAAGAAGAAGGCCGACTACGAACAGTTCGTGCAGCAGATCTACGGCAAGGAAGGCGCCCTGTACCAGAAGAACCAGGAGATCACCGACCCCATCGTGCAGAAGATCAAGAAGACCATCCAGGACGTGGCCAACCAAGAGGGCTACGACATGGTGCTCGACCGCGCGGCCGGCGCGGTGGTGTTCTGGAAGAAGGACAACGACCTCACCCAGCGCGTGCTTGAGATCCTCAACAAGGAAAACGCGGCGCCCGCCAAGTAACCGCGGCGCCCGCCAAATAAACAAGCCCGGCATGCGCTTCCGCACGGGAATTGCGCCGGGGACACTCCCGGAACTTCGGGCCTTGTTCCTCGAACCTGAAACGCCGGTCGCGTCCGAACTTTTGCGGACGGGCCGGCGTTTTCTGCATCTATGGGAACCGGGCCGCGGAAGCGAGGGTGATTCCGGGATCACTCCCGACTCGACGCTCGTCGTGGTGGGCGCGGGCACGCGGCGCGACGCACTGGATGCGCTATCCCCCGCACGCATGGGGCTCATCCTTGCCGAGCCCGGCGTGACGGGCCTTCCGGAAACCTCCGGCCTTTCCCTCATTCTCCGCATTCGCGATGCGCGTGCGGCTTTGGCGGCGATCCTCAAAACCTGCGCGGATGACATCCTGCGCCCGGTCCCGTTTCGCGCCGGCGACAACAACCACGTTCATCCCACCGCCGTGGTGGAGGGCGTTCTGGAAGGCGAGGTCACTGTGGAAGCCGGTGCGATGGTGGCCGCGGGGGCGTTCATCGGGCGCGGCGCGCGCATCGAAGCGAACGCGGTCATCAAACCGCATGTGGTGATCGGGGCGCACACCGTGGTTCAGCCGGGAGTGGTCATCGGGGTCGACGGTTTCGGGTTCTATGAAACCGGGACGGGTCTTGCGCCCATGCCCCATCTCGCGGGGGTGGTGATCGGAGCCGATTGCTTCATCGGGGCGAACACCGTGATCGCCGCCGGGGTGCTCCATCCCACCACTCTGGGGCGCGGGTGCAAACTCGACAGCCACGTGCAAATCGCGCATAACGTGGTGGTCGGCGAGAGCGCGCTGATGGCCTCGCAATCGGGCATTGCAGGCTCGACCACCGTCGGCAAAAATTTCCGCATGGGGGGCGCGGCGTCCGTTGCCGGTCACCTGCGCCTTGGAAATGGCGTCTCCGTTGCGGCAAAAGCCGGCGTTACGAAAGATGTCCCGGACGGCATGACGGTGGCGGGTTTTCCCGCGCGGCCGATCGCGCAATGGCGGCGGGATGTGGCGAATCAACGAAAATCAGAAATCAAAAATCAAAAATCAGAAACACAGGGCGCACAAGCATGATCGCTCGTTTCTCACACGAACACCAATGCAACCTCGTTTCATTTTTGATTTCCGATTTTGAATTCTGATTTTTCCATGACTTCCCTCTCCGGCCTCGCCTTGCACTCCGGTGTGCCATCAACGGTCCGCTTTACCCTCCGACCTGACGACGGCCTCGGCCTGCGGTTTTTCTTCCCGGGGTTCCCGGTCGGCCTCACCGCTTCGGGCCTCGCGACTTTGACCCGGAGCGCGCAACGCGCGACCGTGCTGACCGACCCCGCAACCGGCGCGACGATCCGCACCCCGGAACACCTGATCGCCGCCGCGTTGTTCTTCTCACGCGCACCGCTCGATATCGTCTGCGATGTCGAGGAGATTCCCGGGCTCGACGGCAGCGCGCGCCCGTGGTTCACCGCCCTGGCCGCGACGGTCCCTGTTGAATACGCCGCCCCACCCCCCGAATATCAATCGTCATTGATGTGGTCCTACGACGGGCCCGAAGGCTCGGTGAGCGCGGAACCCTCGGACGGGTTCTCGGTGGAATACACCTTGGCACGCGGTGATTTCAGGCAGACCGCACGGCTTGCGACGATCGGCGATGCGCCCGCGACGGTTTTGCCGGCACGCACGTTCATTTTCCACGACGACTGGGAGAGGCTGAAAGCATCAGGGACGAACGCGTCATCGGAAACTCTTTTGGGGGGCGCGGATGAAAATTCCGGACTTTTGTTGTCGGCTTCGCGGGACAGGTTCCCACGCGAACGGGCGGCCTTACCCGGTCGCGGTGACACCGACTTTCCCCTGTTGCACCCGCGCGCGTGGCGCCTGGAGGATGAGGCCGCGCGCCACAAGGTTCTAGATTTGCTCGGCGATCTCGCCCTTGCAGGGCTCGCGTTGCCCCGGCTGCGCCTGACGATCGTGAACGGGGGGCACGCCCTCAACCACCTATTGCTGGACGCGCTGCGCGCGCACGGCTCTTGAACCGGATCGATGATTTTTCACGGAGAACGACCATGAGCGACGCTACGACCAACAACCCGGCCGCCATCATTTCCCTCGACCATGCGGCCGTCCTGAAGGCCATCCCGCATCGTCCGCCGTTCCTGTTCATCGACACGGTTCCCGAGCTTGAAAAAGGCAAGCGCATCCGCGCGGTGCGCGACGTGCGCGCCAGCGACGACTACTTCGCGGGGCATTTCCCCGGCGAACCTGTGATGCCCGGCGTGCTGCAGATCGAAGCCCTCGCGCAGGCGTTGTGCATCCTCATCGCCGAGTCGTTCCCCGAAGCCGCCGCCGGCAAACGCCCGGCCTTCGCCGGCATCGAGGACGTGCGCTTCCGCCGCGCCGTGCGGCCGGGCGACGTGCTGGAACTGAACGTGGAGCTCACCCAGTTCCGCCGCGGCTTCGCCACCGCCACCGCCTACGCCAGCGTGGACGGCGAAAAGTGCGCCGAGGCCGTGCTGAAGGCGACGATGGTGTGAGGAATAATTGGGAAATGGGAATTAGGAATTGGGAATAGAACGCGGTGTCCGTTATACGATTCCGTGTCCTGATTTACGATCTTCCCTTTCCGGGGCTTTAATATTCCCCATTCTCAATTCCCCATTCTGAATTCATGATCCACCCCACTTCCCTCATCCACCCTGACGCCCGCATCGCCAATGATGTCACGGTCGGTCCGTGGTGTATGATCGAACGCGATGTCGTCATCGGGGCGGGTTCGACGCTAGGACCATTTTGCCGTGTGCTGGCGGGGTCGACCATCGGCGCGAACGCGACGCTCGACGGCGGCGCGGTCATCGGCGGCGCGCCGCAGGATCTGAAATACGGGGGCGAACCCTCGCGCGTGGAGATCGGCGACGGCGCCCGCATCGGCGAGTACGCGACGGTGAACCGCTCGGCCGCCCCGGGCGGCGTCACGCGCGTGGGCGCGCGCGCGCTGGTGATGGCCTACGCGCACATCGCGCACGACTGCGTCATCGGAGACGGCGCCATCGTCGCCAACGCGGTGCAACTGGGCGGCCACGTGCGCGTGGGTGCGGGCGCCGTGGTTTCGGGACTGACGGGAGTGCATCAATTCACGGTGATCGGCGACGGCGCGTTCGTGGGCGGCGGCCTGCGCGTCGATGTGGACGTCCCGCCTTATGCGAAGGCCTTGGGCGAGCCTCTGCGCTGGGGCGGCTTGAACCTTACGGGACTGCGGCGCGGCGGGGCCGATTCCGCGACGGCCGCCTTTCTTGATGCCTTCTATCGACGCGTTTACGGCTCCTCACCCGACGAGGCCCTGTCCTGGATGCGCACCACACCCCAGCATGAATCATGGGAAACCGAAAAGGCCGCGCTCGAGGCATTCTTCGGCAACCGGAGGCGGGGGTTGTTGAAGAGGGGGAAACCGAATTAGGGGCGGAGTTTAGTACTGGGTACTGGGAAACAAATATCAGACTTGCGACTTGAGTTGCCACGGCATTGTCGGGCATCGTAAAAATTGCGACCTCCCCAAACCCACGAACGACCCGGTACCGAGTACCCCGTACTCAGTACCATTTCCGTCACATCCACACTTCCAACACCTGCCACACCACGGCGGCGGCCAGCGCGAGGTTGAGCGCCGCGTCGACGCGCGACAGACGATGATCGCCGGGCGTGTAATCCTCACCGCGCAAAAGGCGGTGTTCGGTGCGAATGCCCACGAACGACGACATCCAGAACTTCACGCCGGCCGCGATGAGGAGAATGCCCGGCAGACCCGCTCCGATCATGGTCAGCAAATACAGCAGCGGCGCGGCGAGGTAGAACAACGCGCGCACCAGCCGCAACCGCCAGGATGCGCCCTCGCCCGCGGCGATCTCGGAGAACAGGCGGGCCTTTTCGCGCACGGCCTCGTACCCGGAGGTGAGCTGGTACGCGTTCATGCCCGCGTACACGACGCTGAGGACCGCGGCGAGCTTGGCCTGAAACAACGACATCACTCGTCTCCCGCGAGCGTCTCGAGGACGCGGTAATAGGATTGCAGACGGAAGTCGGGCACATCACCCCGCTCCACCGCGGCGCGGACGGCGCACCCCGGTTCGGTGCGATGGGCGCAGTCGGAAAAGCGGCACTGCCCGAGGTAAGGCTGGAAGTCGCGCCAGAACGCAGCCACCTCGGCGCCGTTCACGTTCCACAACCCCAGCTCCCGGAGACCGGGCGTATCGATGATGCGGATCCCGTCGGCGGTGGCGTACAGGTGACTCGTGGTCGTAGTGTGACGGCCCTTGCCGTCGCTCTCGCGCACCTCCCCGATGCGCGGGTCGGAGTCGGGCACGAGCGCGGCGATCAAAGAGCTTTTACCTGCGCCGGACGGGCCCGAGAGCACGGCCAAACGACCCCGCAACTTGACACGCAAGGCCTCGAGGCCCGTGCCTTCCGCGGCGGACACCGAAACCCGGTCATACCCGACCCCTTCGAGGTAGAGAACCTCGGGTGGCGTCACGGGCTGCAGGTCGCACTTGTTGAGGCAGATGATGGCTTCGATGCCGAAGCGCTCCGCCACCGCGAGGTAACGGTCGAGCAGGCGCGCGTTGAAGGCCGGCTGGGCGGCGGCGACGGTCACCACCAGCAGATCGACGTTGGCCGCCAGGATCAGTTCGCGGGCGTGACGTTCGCCCGGGCCGGGACGCGAGATCTTGCTGGTGCGCGGGCGAATGGCGGTGATGAGCGGCTCCTGCGCCGCATCACCGGGGTAGTACTCGACCTGATCGCCCACGGCGAAATTGGAGAATTCGCCGAGGCGAATGCCCGGGCTGTACGCGCACAGGGTCTCGCGACCATCACCGTCGCGTACCGTCGCCGTGCGACGCTGCACTTCGACCAACATGCCTTCGCGCGTGCCGCCGACTCCGGTCGCCGAGTTCTCGGCGCCACCGGGGGCCGTGCCCCCGTTTTTACGCGGGCCGCCGTGCGACCCGCTACCCTGGAAAGCACCCGCCTTCACGTGCCGAAACCCTCGGCCGGAGCGCGTCCCGGTTTCATCACGCGGCGTCGCTCTCCACGGCGCTCAGTTCGTCGAGCTCGGTGTACAAGGTTTCCAGTTCGCGCGCGGCGGCGGCCTTCTCGTCGCTCAAGCGGCGCAGCGCCGCCGGGTCGCCGAACACTTCGGGGAGGCACAACTCGGCGTCGATGGCCGCGCTGCGCGCTTCCAGGGTCTCGATGCGGGCCATCACCTCCGCTTCGCGCTTTTCGCGGCGGCGTTTTTCCTTTTCCGCGGCCTTGGCGATGTCGCGGGGGTCGGTGGTTATAGGGGCGACCACGAGGTCGCCCTTACCCCCGCTCTTGCCTGCTTTTTTCTCGGCCGCTTTTTCCTCCAGCGCCTCGCGGCGCAGATCGTCCTCCACCTTGCCCAGGTAGTAGGCGTAGTCGCCGGGGTACTCGGTGATGGTGCCGCCGTCCACGCGCAGCACGCGCGTGGCCAGTTGCTCGGTGAAGTCGCGGTCGTGCGACACGAACACCACCGTGCCCGGATAGTCGGCCAGCGCGTCGAGCAGCAGGTCCTTGGAGCGCACGTCAAGGTGGTTGGTGGGCTCGTCGAGCACAAGCGCGTTGCCGGGGGCCAAAAGCAGGCGCGCAAGGCGCACGCGCGCGCGTTCGCCGCCGGAGAGCACGCCGAACTTCTTTTTGGCGTCGTCGCCCGAGAACATCATCGCGCCCAGCGCCGCGCGCGCCGCATTGTCACCCGCCTGCGGGAACGCCTGCCGCAGCAGGTCGAGTATGGGCGTCGCCTTTTCGATCTCGTCGGGCTCCACATACTGGGCGTAGTAACCGGGTTTGAGCGCCGAACCGCGCGACACCTCGCCCTCCTCGGGTTTGATCTCGCCGACCAGCAAACGCATCAGCGTGGTTTTACCCGCGCCGTTGGGCCCCACCAAAGCGACCTTGTCGCCCGGCAGAATCGTGAACGCCCCGCCGGTGAAGATGGTCTTGTCGCCGTAGCGCTTGGCCAGATCCTCGGCCTTCCAGGCCACCGAGCCCGCGTAGTCGAGCGCGGGGAAGCGCAAGCGCATCGACGGGCCGTCCTGCTCCACCTCCACCACCTCGATGCGGTCGCGCTTCTTGATCGCGCTCTTGGCCAGTGTGGCCTTGCTGGCCTTGGCCTTGAACCGGTCGATGAACTTGTTGAGGCGTTCGATCTCGTCCTGCGCCTTGGCCGCGCTCTTCTGCTGCTGCAGCACGCGCATGGCGCGCTCCTCCTCGTACTTCTCGTAGGGGAGCGAGTAGAGGTCGAGCTTGCCCAAGCGCAGATCGAGCACGCCCTCGCAGACGTTGTCGACGAAGCGGCGATCGTGACAGATCAGCATCATGGAGCCCGGGTAATTGCGCAGGTAACCCTCAAGCCACATGATCGACTCGAGATCGAGGTGGTTGGTGGGCTCGTCGAGCAACAGGCAATCGGGTTTCTGGAGCAACAGCTGCGCCAGCGCCACACGCATCTTCCAACCGCCCGACAGCTCGGACAACTTCTTGTCCTGCTGCTCGCGCTTGAATCCCAGGCCGTGCAGCACCGAGCGCGTCTCCGCCTCGGCGGTGTAGTACCCTTCGCGAATCAACGCATCCTGAAACACATCGAGGTCGTGCATTTCGGCATCGGTCAGTTCACGCTCACCCATGGCGAGGTGCAGGGCCTCCAGCTTTTTCGCCTTCTCGTTCACCTCGGCGAACGCCAGCAGCGCGGCCGTGTAGGCGGTGGCGTCGTCGGGAAACTCGGCATGCTGGCGGAGCATGCCCATGCGCAACCCGCCCGAGCGGATCACTTTACCGGAATCGCACCCGAGCTCACCCATCAAAATGCTGAACAGCGTGGACTTGCCCGCGCCGTTGGAACCCGCAAGGCACAAACGGCCGCGGTCGGAAAGCTGGAACGAGACGTTGTCCAGCAGCGTGCGGGCGCCGAACGCCAGCGTAATGCCATTTGCTTCAATCATCGCGGGTCAATCTTGGAATTTGAATGAGGTCGCCTCCCGGGGCGAACGAATCATCACGGGACGGGAAAGGTAGGAACTGGGGGGTGGGAATGTTCCCGGGCCGGGGGGCTTTTGGTGAGGGGCTTGGTACGTGGTAGGTGGTAGGTGGCCCGGATTGTGTCAACAGGGGAAAAGTGGCCTCTCCCGCCACATGGGGCCAACATGGATCGACATACCACCTACCACCTACCACGTACCACCTACCCGCTGCGGCCCAAACTTCATCGAGGCAGCGGAGCCACAGACCACCTTCTCCCGACCACTGTCTCCTCCCCCTTTTCTAACGTTCCCCCCCATGACCCTTCCCTCCTTGATCCGCCTGGTCCGCCCCGGAAACGCCCTTATCGCCGCCGCCGCGGTGTGGCTCGGCTGGATCAGCCTGCGCCTGCGCCCCGAATGGCAACTCGCGTTTTGGGGGTCGCTCTCCATGCTGCTCATGGTCGGCGGCGGGAACGCCGATAACGATGCGCTCGACGTGGAGGTCGATCGCGTGAACCGCCCGAACCGTCCGCTCGCCGCGGGCTTGCTGGGGCGCGGCACGGCGTGGACGACCGCGTTTCTGCTTTACGGAGGGGCGATTCTGTGCGCCTGGATCGGAAGCCCCCTGCACGGGCTGCTCGCCGCCGTGATGGCCGTGCTCCTGATCGCGTACAACCGCTTTTACAAGGGGCGCCCTCTTTCGGGAAACCTCATCATTTCATTGTTGTGCGGCTTGGCGGTGTACTTCGTCGAATTGCCGCTGCTGATCGACTTTCCGCTCACCACCAAGGATTCGCTGCCGGCGGCGGTGTTCGCGTTTCTGGTGACCTTCGTGCGTGAACTGGTGAAGGATGCGGAGGACGTCGTGGGGGATCGCCTCGCGGGCCACCGCACCTTCGCCGTGACGGCAGGCACCGAGGCCGCGCGCCGCCTCGCGTTCGCGTCGATGGTGGTGCTGCTGCTCCTCATTCCCGGACCGGCGCTGTATTTCGGCTACCACTGGTCGTACCTCGCCCTGATCGTCGTGCTCGGCGGCCCCGTGCTCGGCCCGCTGCTCCTCGAGCTCGCCCGCACCGACGCCGGCCCCACGCACTTCGCCCGCGCGCAAAAGCTGCTCAAACTGTTCATGGTCGCGGGCATGATCAGCTTGCTCGCGGGCGTGTTGGGAAGGTGACGATTTCGGAAACTCAGAGCTCAGAGCGCTGAACTCAGAAAAAATCGGGGAGCAATCAGAGGAATCAGGGATCTCAAAACACTGCGGACTGATTTGAGCGCGTTGTGTTTCTAAACTCTGAGTTTTGAGTTCTGAGTTCCCACCAGCGACATCCCCTTACAAGTCCCGTATCTCCAGCGTCCAGCCGTGGCCGCCGGAGAGGGTTTCGTGGCGCTTGTAGGCGTAGTTGAACCCGAAGCGCGACCACTGCAGGCCGAAGCCGAGCGCGATGCCGTTGTCCGGGTCGCCGACGGGGTACCCGGCGCGGATGAACAGCGCCTCGAACACCTGGTATTCCGCCCCCACCGGGAAGACGACGTCTTCGTCGGCGACGCGGCGCGCGTCGAGCGCGACGGCCACGCGCGAGCCGGGGCTCAGCCGCCGCACGTAGCCCAGACCCGCCTGCAGAATCAACGGCGGCTCCACCGTCTCGCCGGTCTCGCGCGTCTGCGACGCCCACAGCGTCAGGTTGGTGACCGACGCGCCGGCCGACAGCCCCAGGAGGAGGTCGCGGCGCAGGCCCGCGTTCGCGAGGTAAGCGGAATACGAGGCATCCGCGATGTTGTTGCGGGCGTAGGCCGCGCTGCCCCCCCAATCGAACCCGAAATCATGCCCCGCCAGCCCCGCCTGCAGCTTCAGGGTGTGGGCCTTGTAGGCCGTGGTCGCGTTGTTGTCGTCATCGAAGCCGGGGATGTCGTCGAACCCCAGGTAACGCGCGTGCAGCATCACGCGGCGGCGATCCCAGGGAAGGTTCCAGGACACATGGCTCGCGCTCGTTCCGAACTCGCGCGGCGGGTATTCCTGCCCCACGGTGAGGGCGCTGCCGCCCTGATCGCCCTTGACCCCGAACGCGCCCGCCGCGGGGTTGACCTCGGCCTCGCCCACGCCGGCGGCCAACGCGGCGCCCGCGCCGCCCAGCGCCGTCGCCCGCGGCGACAGCGAGAGCTTGAGGAACTGGAAGCTGGAGGCCCCCAGGTCGAGTCCCTCCTGCGCCCGCACGGTCGAAGCCGCCAGCGCGCACAGCGCGAGGGCGGAGAAGGAGGCGAAAAACGGAATGGGACGAACGGGCATGGTGGGTTAATCTACGAAAGGGTGTCAGAAAGTCGTTTTGATGCCCGCCGCGTACGGATTGAACGTGGTGATTCCCCGTTCGAACAAAAGCGCGTAATCGAAGGTGATCAGGCGCGCGCGGCTCCAGCGGTAGGTGTACCCGAAACCGAGCGTGGGGTTCAGGCGATCCACGCCCGCGCGCACGAACGTCCGCTCCGCGATTTCGCACTCCGCGCCCACGCGCACGGCCTGGCTGTGGAACGCCGGGTTCGCGGTGAACAGCGTGTTCTTGAGCTGATAGTCGAGCACCTCGCCCGCGAAGGCGAAGGGCATGTCCCACAGGCGCTTGCGCCACTCCGCCGCCACCACGAGGGTCTTGGGGAAAAAGTCGCGGCCCGTGGAGGCGACGCCGAACCCGATGTCTTCGCCCGTCACGGTTTGGTCGAACTCGGCCGAGAGGTTTTTGTTGAAACCGAGGTTGCGGACGACCACCGCCACGCTGAGCGAATCGCTCACGCGGCGGTACCACCCCAGGTTCACGCCGCCCACGAAATCCACATCCCCGATGCCCTCGCCCACATCGATGGTGGACGCGTACAGCTGCATGGTGGCGCCGAAGGCGTTGCGCCGCGAGGTGCGCATGCCCGCGCCGATATAGGTCGCCCAGGCTTGCGGCTTCGCCGTGCCGATCGACTTTTCGTTCTCGTCGTAGGCGACCACGTTGTAATCGCCGCGGTTCACAAGGCCCACGCCCATGCCGAGGTTGTTTGCCACCGGGCCCTGCAGCGAGAGGTAGCCCCCGTTGCGGTCGAGGCTGCGGACTTCCGCGCCGCCGGCCACCATGCTCTTGCGGTAGAACGGCAACAATGCCGGGTTCCAATACGCCGCCGGCGCCGCGTCGGCCAGAGCCGTTCCCGTGTTGCCCCGCCCCAGCTCGCGCACGCCCGCGCCCATGCGGTCGAGCCACCCTTCGTGCCCGCCGAGGATTTCCTTTTCGGCGGAGAACGATGTCGTGACGACGAGTAGTCCAAGGAGCAGGGGCTTATGGAGCGGGTTTTCGAATGCCGAGGTCGTGGGTTGTGGGTTGTGGCCAAACCCGAACCAAGCTCGTCGGAGTGATTTCAGGACGACGACTGTTTCCAAAACCACGGAAGAGCCACCAGCCACTAGCCACAAGCCCATTTTCTTTCCTCGACGCAGGTTCGCCTTCATTTCCGCCCCCGCGTCACCAGCGCCTTGCCGAAGGCCTTCTCACCCTCGCTGCTTTCCACCAGGATGTAGTACGTGCCCACCGACACGAAACGGCCGCTTTCATCGCACCCGTCCCAGCGATCCTCGGCGATGCTCTCGCTGCGGGCGATCCCGCCCCGGCGCGGCGCGTTCTTCACGATGGTCTTCACCTTTTCCATGGCGTAGTTGTACACCGTGATCGTCACCTTGGCGTCCTTCTTGATGCGATAGCCCACGCGCACGTGGGCGTCGCCGCAGTTCTTGGCGGTGGTGAACAGGGTCGGGTACGTGATCACCTCGCCAAGCGATCCCTTCAGCGACTTCAACCTGTTGATGTTGGTGAAGTCTTCGCTGCGGTCCAGGCGGCGGAAGAACAGTCCCTTGAGCGTGGAGCCGACCACCAGCACGGCCTGCGTCGGGTTCGCGCCGCGCACCACGGTCATGGTCGTGAGCGCGCCTTCGCCCTGGCCGATCTCAAGCCCGTCCTCCGCGTTGAGCAGCACCTGACCGATGCCCGTACCGGTATTCGTGAGGATCGTGTCGCGGCGGAAGACCACCAACCCGAGCGAATCGAAGTTGAAATTGATGAACGTGCTGTCGCCGTAAAAGGCGGCATGGGCGGGGCGGACGGCGGAGTACCCGACCAGCGAGGTGGTGGGATAGACCCCCGTGATCACGGGCGGCACGCGCCAGGTCGCGCCGTGGTCGTCGCTAAAGAAGAACCGCGACTCGGTGAAGGCCCACGCGAGCGAGCGCGAGGGCGAGGTGAACACCGAGCGGACGCGCGTGCCCGCGCCTGCCGTGTCGATCCCGGGCAAGGTGACGTAGGGGTATGAGAGCGAGCCCCACAACCCGCGCCGCAAACCCTTTTGCGTCGCGATGAGTAGCCACAGGCTGTCGGCATGGGTGGAGTCAATCGCCAAAGCGATCACCGAGTCGAGAGGCGGCAGGTTCGAGAGCGTGTCGGCGCGGCACACGCGGTTCCAGCGGCACTCGTACAGGGTAAGTGCATTGGTGGAGCCCGTGGGGAAGGCCACAAAGTTCAAGACGCTATCGGCGAACAGCGACGATGTGTTTGACTCGGGTGACAAGTTTACCGTCGCAATCCCGAGGCGCCCGAAGGCCAGAGCCGCGCGCGCGGGCTGACCGCCGGGTTGCGTGTCGCGCACCACCATGGCGGTCAGGCGGGCGGCATCGGCGATGTTGCTCGCGCTGTCGGCGCCGATGCGGTCGCGGAAAATCAGACTGTCGCCGCCGCGGAACGTGCCGTTGAACCGCAGCGAGGTGGCGCGCGCCACGCGTTGCGAGTCGGACGTCCAGTAGTTGGCGCGAAGCAAGAGCGAGTTGCCCCACGCGGCGCCCCCTTCGACACCCCCTGCATAAGGCCACGTCCCGGTGGTCACCTGCGGCGTCGCGGGGAACGCGTCGAGGCGGCTGAACGCCGTGCCGTCCTCCGCGAGCGCGAAGGCGAGACGGCTCACGGTGTAAACGCCCGTGATCGACTTGGAGGCGAGCGAGGTGGAGTCTTGCGCGGCGACGGGTGCGGCCATTAGACCGACCGTCAGCGCGGCGACGCCGAGGGCCGCGAGCGCGGCGGGTCGCGTGGGAATGAAACGGTTCAAGCGGAGATCCCGGGAAATGCCGACCACGGGTCAGCGGAAATTGGTGAACTCGCAGGCGAAATCGAAATCGGCGCCGCGCACGGCCTGGATGCAGTCCTGCAGGTCGTCCTTGCTCTTGCCGGTCACGCGCACCTGGTCGCCCTGAATGGAGGCCTGCACCTTGAGCTTCATGTCCCTGATCAGCTTCACGATCTTCTTCGCGTCTTCCTGCGCGATGCCCTTTTGAAAGCTCGCGGTTTGACGCATGGTCAGCTTGGCCGCGGGCTCCGGGTTCGAATACTTCACCATCTTGGGCGAGAGCCCGCGCTTGATCAGCTTGTTCTCGAAAATGTCGCGGAGCTGCTCCAGCTTGAATTCGTCATCGGAGATCAGCGTCACGGCTTCCTTGTCGAGCTCTACGGACGACTTGCCGCCCTTGAAGTCGAAGCGCGTGGCCAGCTCCTTTTGGGCGTGCTGCACCGCGTTGCGGAGTTCTTCGAAATCGGTTTTACAGACAATGTCGAAGGAGGATTCGCTGTTGGCCATCGGGGTGCTTTCACAAGGCGGGTTAAAAGGAAAAAGGTACGAATCGGGGGTTTCTCCTCACCCCCAACCCCGGGAAAGTCAGCAGGGGATAACCTTCCTCCCCCTTCCCCCTCTCCTTCATCGCTTGCGCGAAGGAGAGGGGGAAGGGGGGATGCCCGAAGGGCAGGGGGATAGGGGTGAGGCTACCGCATGTCCACGACTTCGGCGCCGTCGGGCACCTTGAAGGTGAAGGCCGCGCGGCCGGGTTTTCCGTCGTAGCGCAGCGAGGTGACGGTGTACTCAGCGCGGTTGCCGGCGGGGTCCTGGGTCTCCACGCGCTTCACGGTGGCGGCATCGGCCGACAGGGTCAAGATGAGGCTGTCGAGGTTTTCACCCACGCTGGCGGGGTCGAGGGCGATGCGCAAACCGCCCCCGACCTGCGAGGCCGCCACAGCTTTGGCCTGCAAAAACCGCAGCAGCACGCCGCCGGCGTTCGCCCCGGCCGACGCGTCGCGCCGGGCCGCCGGGCGGATCACCACTTGCTTGGTGGAGGGAAAGTGCTGCCACAAGGTCTTGCCGTCACTGACCACCACGCCTTGGGCGTGTTTCAAGCGGAACCGCCCCGAATCGGCCGTCACCAGGCTGCCCTGGGACGGCGCGGTCCACTCCCCGTCCGCGCCCATCACCCGCGAGGTGAAGGCCAAAGAGACCGAGGTCGCGGCCCGGTTTTTGGAGCTGAGCGACTCCAGAGCGCTGCGGGCTTCCTTAAGAGCAGGCGCGGGAGGTTCCGCCCCGGTGAGCGAGGGCAGCAAAGCCGTGAAAGCCAAAACAGCGGCGAAAAGCGGAAATCCGAAGCATGGGGACGTTTTTTTCATGGGCTGGGCAACATACGAAAATTTGAGGAAAGGGTTGGGAGTACTGGGGTTGTGGCTGGTGGGGAGTCGGTAGTGGCACAAGTCGATGACATGGATTCGGGCACGCGTTCAGCCACCACCCACGACCCACAAGTCACCCCAGGCGACCCACTGTCCACCCCCCACCCCCGACATTTCTAACTTTACCATCTGATGGAACATTCCGCGCCCAGGGACGAAAAACCCGCCATTCTGAAGCGCATCGAGGCGATCGGCAACCGGGAGACGGATGCCATGGATTCGGCGCGTCAGCTCCGCGGATTCCTCGAATCCCGCGACAACGAGATCGTGCTGTCCGCCATTCAGGCCTCCGCCCCGTTCGTGGCGGATCAACCCCTGTTCGAAGCCATCCTCGCCTTGGCCGCACGCCACCCCGATGAAGAGGTGCGCGGCATGGCCGCCAGCTGCCTGGGCAACGTGATCTACGACGGCCTCGAGTTCGAGGACGACCTCCCCGAGGGACTCGAAGTTCCCGCCGCCTTGTCGCACCCCGAGTTCTACGCCACCGTCAAGGACTTTTTGTTCGGGCGCGTGGACGCGCTGATGGAAAGCATGGAAGTGCGCCGCCGCGTGGTGGAGGCGCTCGGCCATTTGGCGTGGAAGCCCGAGGTGCGCGAAATCGTGCTGCGCTTCTACCGCGAAGCGCCCAACCCGTGGGTGAAGGTGAGCGCCCTGTACGCCATGGGTCTGGTGCGCGATCCGGTGTTCGAACGCATCCTGCTCGAAGAGCTTTACAGCGACAGCGAGCATGTGCTGATCGAAGCCGCGCACGCGTCGCACATGCTGCAGCTGCGCGCGGCGGCCGGGCGGCTCGAGGAATTGGCGCGCCACCCCAGCGTGGACGTGCGCTATGAGGCCGTGGTCGCGCTCGCGACCGTGGGCGCGCTGCAAAAACTCCCCGCCGTGCTCAGCGTCATCGAGCGCGAAAACGAAGGCTCGCCCGACATCGCCGAGGCTCTGGAGCAGGCGCGCGGCATTTTGAAGCAGCGCAGCATGGTCGAAAACGGCGAGGACATCTGGAACGATCAGCTGATCCTCAGCGAGATCGACGAGATGCTGGAGAATCCGGGAGCGACGTAGGGGATACCCACATGGTATTGGGTACTGGGTACTGGGTACTGGGTATCCGGTACAGAGTACTCGGTTGAGGCCATAAGCTTCACCGCCCCTATCAGCCGCTGTCCGGCACGACTGGAACGACCAGTACGACTCGTCGCGGGCAATCGATCCTCTCTTCACATATCAGATACCGCGTTCTCCCAATACTCAGTACTCAGTACCCAGTACCCAGTACCATGATTTAAACGCCGTTCCCCATCATTCCTAACTTCCTGTGATGACCTCCGCCCTCCCCTCTTCCGACATCCTCCCCCGCTGCCACTTCTCCGGCCTTGCCGGTGGAGGCATGAGCGCGCTGGCGTGGTACCTTCGTTTGGGAGGCCGCGAGGTTTCAGGCTCCGACCGCTCGTTCGACAAGGGCGACGCGGCGGTGGCGTCGACGCGCGCGGCGATGGAGCGCGCGGGCATGGTCATCACGCCGCAGGACGGCTCGGGGGTGACGGCGGAAACCAGCGCGCTGATCGTCTCCACGGCCATCGAGGGCGGCAGCCCCGAGATCATGAAAGCGCGCGAGCGGGGCGTCCCGGTGCTGCACCGTTCCGAACTTTTGGCCATGCTGGCCGGCGATCGCAAGACCATCGCCGTGGCCGGCACCTCGGGGAAATCCACCGTCACCGGCATGATCTGGCATGTGCTGGAGGCAGGGGGTCTTTCGCCCTCGCTGATCACCGGGGCCAACCTCCCCTCGCTCACGCGCCGCGGTCTGCCGGGCAACGGCACCGCAGGGGCCGCCACCGACCCCAAACGCCCGGGGGAACCCGGCTGGCTGGTGATCGAGGCCGATGAATCCGACGGCAGCCTGGTGCGGTATCACCCCGAGGTCGCGGTGCTCCTGAACATCGAGAAGGATCACCAGGAGATCGACGCGCTCATACCCCTGTTCACCACCTTCCGCGCGCAGGCCAAACACGCGGTCATCAACCGCAGCGACGCGCGCTGCCTGGCGCTGCAACAAGACGACGATGTGTTCTTCCACCACACGGGCGATGTATACGGAGCGGCGGGGGTGACGGTGGTCAACCCGGTGTTCGGCGAATGGTCGACCACGTTCCGCTGGGACGGGGTCGATTTCGTGGTGCCCGTGCCGGGCCGGCATAACCTCGAGAACGCCCTCGCGGCCCTCGCGACGGGGCGACTGCTCGGCATTTCCCCGGAGGATTGCGCGCGCGGCCTCGCGGCCTTCGAAGGCGTGGAGCGCCGATACATCCGCGTGGGCGAGGCGCGCGGCGTGACCGTGATCGACGATTTCGCCCACAACCCCGCCAAGGTGCGCGCCGCGCTGGAGACGGCCAAGGGTAAAGCGCTGGGCTTGAACCGCCGCGTGCTCGCGGTGTTCCACCCGCACGGGTTCGCGCCCATGAAGCTGGTGGGCCGCGACATCATGGAGGAAGCGGCCCACGTGCTCGGCCCCGATGACGTGCTCTACCTGCCCGACATCTACTACGCGGGCGGCACCGCCGACCAGAGCATCTCCTCCGCCGACCTGGTCGCGCATCTGAACGCGGTGACAAGCCACACCTCTCAAGGAGGGGTGGGGGTTCACCTGCGCACAAAGGATGACGTGATCGCCGCGATCGCGCAGGCCGCGCGGCCGGGCGACGTGGTGATTTCGATGGGTGCGCGCGACCCGGCCCTGGGGCCATTCGCCGCGCAGCTGCTCGCGGCCCTGGAATCCTAGACTTCTTTGCGCTGTCGCACCTTCCCCCGCTCCGGCATGGGGAGAGGGGGAAGGGGTGCCCTTGAGGTGAGGAAAGGGCGGGGATGGGGGGTGAGGCGCCGCCAGGAAACCATCCCAAGGCAAAATTTCAGCCTTTTTGGGGTTTTTACCGCGCAACTCCTTGACAAACCCCGACTTGGTAATGAACTTTACACCTCCCTTTTTTGACTTTCGAGGTAACGATGCCCTGTGGAAAAAAGCGTAAGCGGGCGAAGATGGCGACTCACAAGCGCAAGAAGCGCCGTCGCCGGAATCGTCACAAGAAGAAGCTGTAACCAGCCGCGGCACGGCCGCACCGCATCGTTCGAAATCGCGTCCGTTCCGGAATTCCGACGGCGCGACGACAACACGAAAGAGACCTTCCTCGGGAGGTCTTTTTTCGTTTTTCCTCTTGAACCCGTCATCCTCCCACCCGCCACCTAATTTTGCCGTATGTCCGAAACCACCACCCTCCGCGCTACGGTCAAAACCGTGACGTTTCACAATCCCGACAACGGATGGTCGGTGGTGAAGCTGCTGAAGCCGCGCGAGGTGATGCCGTTCACGGCGGTGGGCACCATGCCGCGCGTGACGCCGGGCGAGATGGTGGAGCTGACGGGCGCCTGGATCAAGCATGACACCTTCGGCGAGCAGTTCGGGGTGACCGATTGCAAGCCGGTGGCGCCCGAGGGGCGCGAGGCGGTGGAGCGCTACCTGGGCGGCGGGGCCATCAAGGGCATCGGCCCGGTGCTGGCGAAAAAACTCGTCGACGCTTTTGGTGAAGACACGTTCGACGTGCTCGACAACGAGCCGCGTCGGCTCGACGAAATCCCCGCGCTGCGTGGTTCCCGCAAACTGAAGATCCTTGAAGCGTGGAACGCGAGCAAGGCCGGACGCGAGGTGATGTTCTTTCTGCAGGCGCATCAGCTCAGCCTCGGGCTCAGCCACCGGCTGGTGAAGCACTACGGTCCGGGTGCGGCGAAGCTGATCAAGGAAAACCCTTACCGTTTGGCCGAGGAACTGTGGGGCGTGGGGTTTTTGAAGGCCGACGATGTGGCGCGCAAACTCGGGTTCCCCGACGACGGCTACGAGCGCATCCGGGCGGGGCTGGCCTATGCGCTGGCGCGCGCCACCGAGAACGGGCACGTGTTTCTGCCCGCGAACACGCTCATCGAAAAGGCGGCGGAGCTGTTGCAGCTGGAGCCCGACACCGTTGTGTACACGCTCGACAACATGTCGGCGACCGATCTCGTGAAGCGCGACGAGCACGGCAACTGTTACCTGCCCTGGCTGTACCACGCCGAGGTCGGCGTGGCCAAGCGGGCCTCCTTGTTGCGGCTGGGCCTGAAGCCCTTGCCCTCCGCCACCATCGCCGCGGCGATCGGCGAGGCCGAGGACGCGGCGTCGGGCAGCAAGGGCGGCGCGGCCTTCGCATTCAGCGACGACCAGCGTCGCGGCATCGCGCAGGCGGTGAACGAGGGGTTGTTCCTGCTCACCGGCGGCCCGGGTACGGGTAAAACCACGACCGTCGCGGCGATTTTGCGCGTGTTCACGCGCGCCGGGTTAGATGTGAAGCTGGCCGCGCCCACCGGGCGCGCCGCGCGCCGGTTGGCCGAGGTCACGGGCCGCAAGGCCACGACCTTGCACAGGCTGCTGCAGTACGACCCCAATTCGCGCGGTTTCGTGCACGACGAGGAAGCCCCTCTCCCCTGCGACGCGCTCATCGTCGATGAGGTGTCGATGATCGACACGGCGCTGATGTACTCGCTTTTGCGTGCGGTGAAACCCGGTACTCGCCTTGTTCTCGTCGGCGACCCCGATCAGTTGCCGAGCATCGGCGCGGGCAAGGTTCTGGGCGAGTTCATCCGCTCGCAGGCCGTGCCGCACTTGCACCTAGCGGCGGTGTTCCGCCAGGCCGAGGCCTCGCGTATTGTGACCAACGCGCACCGCGTGAACCGGGGCCTGGCCCCCGTGCTGGGCGGGGAGGACGGTGGGCCGACAGGTCCGGAGTCGGCAGGCAACTTCCACTTTGTGGAGCGCGGCGAGGCGGGCGGGCTGCTTGAGACCATCGTGGAGATCGCCTGCGAGCGCCTGCCGCGCCGGTTCGGGTTCGACCCGATCCGCGACGTGCAGGTGTTGACGCCTATGAACCAAGGGCCCTTGGGCACTCAAGTCCTGAACGAGGCGCTGCAACAGCGCCTCAACCCGCGCGGCCCGGCGCTCACGCACCGGGGGCGACTGTTCCGCAGCGGCGACAAGATCATGCAGCTGAAGAACAACTACGAGAAGAACGTGTTCAACGGCGACATCGGCCGCGTGGTGTCGGTCGACACGCGTGAGGATTCTCTGGTGGCGGACTTCGACGGCGAGCGCGTACAGTACGAGGAGGACGCGCTCGATCAGCTGGCGCTGGCGTACGCGTGCACCATTCACAAAAGCCAAGGCAGCGAATTCAAGGCGGTGGTGATGGCGGTTTCCAAAAGCCACTTCATCATGCTGCAGCGCAACCTGTTTTATACGGGCATCACGCGGGCGCGGGAGCAGCTGGTGGTGGTGGGCCACCGCGCGGCGGTGCACCGGTGCGTGGACAACAACCCGGCCGTGCAGCGGCACACGCTGCTCGCCGAGCGGCTCCGGGAGTATGCGCGGGGGTGAGACGGGCTTCTATTCTACGACCTCAACCCTTCAAAAAATCACCCAACTACTTCGTCCACAGCACTCTCCGCGTCACAACGGTGGGGCCGGTCTGAAGCCGAAAGACGTACAATCCATCGGGCAATTTACCCGCATCAACATCTGGTGAATGGATGCCGACCGGGAATTTTCCTCTCATGAGATCCGCCCTCTTCCGCCCCTCCAGGTCATAGGCCGTAACCGCAACATCCGCGGGGGCATTCAGGCGAAATGAAATCTTTCGGCCACTCACCTGGAATTTCTCGTGAGTTCCAAGCTCGCTTCCTTTGATGGATGTGAATGAGACCACCTCGGAAACAGGACGTCTCCACACCCCTCCATTTGTCCCAGCAAATAGGTACCCCATAGGAAGCGTCAACTCCCCTACGGCAATTGCATGCACATCCAGATCCGTAAGTCCCTGATTGATCGCCACCCAGGGCTGACTGCTGGACAAGGAAATGGAAGCGATGACTCCACTTGCTGTGGCGGCGTACATGACATCGTCCGAGCCGTCCGGGATCGCACTTGACCCGGCTATTGCGCGAACGCCAGCGGATCCGTCAAACGAGGACCACGACGTCCAAGGTCTCCTAAAGAAAATTTTACTGTCCACTCCGACACAAGAAAAATTCTCGACGTGACCAATGGTTCGAACATTGAGATCAGTTAGACCGATATTCATGAACGTCCAGCCGGAAGAGTCGTTTGTATTCCGAAATAATCCGCTATCGGTACCCGCGAGCAATTCGGTGCTAAAGGGATGAGACGCGGCGAGCGAGGATATGTTCACGCTCTTCATTCCCAGATTGAAGGACGTCCAGCTCATGCCGCTGTCAGCCGACCGGAAGACTCCATTGTTGGTTCCGGCAAATAGGAGGTTTCGACTGAATGCCAGTGAGCGAACATTAAGGCCCGTCAGGCCGCTGTTGACGGGAGTCCAACTCACAGCGTTGTTCGTCGACCGGAAAATGCCACCTCCTTCGGTGCCGACAAAAATCAGTCCGGAGCGGCGAGTGATCGCTTTGACTTTTGTGTTCGTCAAGCCGCTGTTTAGGGCAACCCAGGTTGCGCCACTATCAGAACTGCGGAATACACCCGACCTTGTTCCGGCATAAACTGTGGCAAGATCGGTTGTTTGGAGGACGCGAACGCTATCGGGCCCGGTCGTTTTGACCCATTGAGCATACGATGGCATACTCCAAAGAAAGGCTATGAAAGAAAAAAGTAGGGGAGAGGCAATCGGTTTCATCATGTGGCCTTTCTGGAACCTTACCACTTCAAAATCTGTTTCTGAATCTTGCGATTGCCATCTATCGCATTCAGCAGAAATACACCTTTCGGTACGTGCTTGATTGAGATTGTTTCCACGCCTAAACTTCCACCCCTACCAATAAGCGTCCACTCTCCCTGAATTCTGCCTCTAATGTCGTACAGGGAAACCCTAATTCGGTAACCTCCACCCACGTCTTTTATTGTAAACGTAATGGTATGGTTCCTATCGTCATATTTGGTCGATACTCGTTCCTGTGCTAATTGAAAATCTCTCGGCGTACTCGCCTCGGGAAGATGGCTACGCTTAGCAAGGCCCCCGCCAGAATCACCCACGGTGATTCTCAGAGAGGACTCCTTCAAGACTTTGAAACCAGGCTCTATAATCACCGAATTTCTTGCCGCAACATGGGCATAAACCCATTGTGAATCGACTCCAGTTATACCCAATCCATGGGGGCTTTTGAGCCTAACCACAGAAGGAATACTTCTAAGCCTCGCAATGGTATCCTTTCTTGCATTTAATAATGCGGAGAAATTCCGATAGTATTTGTTGGAATCTAGATGCACTTCAGGCCCTCCTAGATATTTCAATCGATTGATATAGTACACTGTATCAGTCGTACCGGTCGGATAGGAGATGCCTGTTACAGAGTCAGTCCAGAGAACTGCAGGGTTCGAATAAGCACCGGTCCAACCCGGACGCCAATCAAGCCACCACCCTGGTGGCCCTAACTGCACCCCATGGTGATTGAATTTGAAACTACGACTAACTCCGCCATACACATGAGAGATAACCTCAGCACATGGATAGTAATCGAAATAATCATTATTCCCCGTACTATAGGCCATCGTTGTAAAAAAGCCACGATGGGCGGCGCTATCCACATTTTCAATCAATGCATCAGGATAGGCCTTACCTGCGTACGAGACAAATGACTTTTTAGGACTCGCGCCTCCCAGCTCGTTTCCAATAGCATCAAACGTTCGTCTTTGCCCCATGCAGTGGTCCTTATTCCACGATTCGCTATAAACGTGACCCATCTCATGAGCAAGAATCCACACGTCAACGGGGTCATTTACCCAAACACCGGTGTATCGTCTAGGATGTACCGACTGACTTAAGAACGCAGCCTGCGCAAGCTGCGCACCTGGGTTATTGATGAGAATTATGACATCAATCCCGTACATATCAAGAATCGAACCCGACACCCAACGCCGCATCACACTGGTACTGTCGAGTACATGACCTAATCTGACATTTGCACCTATGTTCTTGTCCCATACCACACCGGCGATTTGCGCCTCTATGTCAATACCACTCTTATTGTAGACCCCGTTTACAGCATCAATTAACGACGCAATGTACGTCGTGTGCATGTTCATGCCTGGAGCAAGTAAACTCCCACCATAGGCAGAATCCACGTTATTGGTATACACCACAAGAGCACGCCATGCCTTGTAAGGCGAAATCTGCGCGATACCCGCGGACACAAATAGAATTACTGCCGCGCATGTTTTGCAGAAACTCATGGCGCACTGCTTTCAGTCACGCCCACGCCACAGGTTGCGCTGTAGTCGATTTCAAGCATTGCAGAAACTCCACGTCGTATAGGCGAAACAACCTACTGCTTACCACGCATAAGCGCGTGGCCAACGAAATACCCATTTGAATTTCGGATCAAAAAATGGTCGCTTCCCTTAACCTCATGCCCTACCCAAACACCTTCTGCATTTTGGGTTACGCTAAAACTTCGCGTGTTTTCACCAATGAATGACAAGTGAGACGACTTTGACTGATGCAGGACCTCGTCATTAACGACAATGAGCTTCGTCCGTACCACTCGCGGCAACCGCTTCATTCGCTCGAATCGATCAGCCTCAGCTACAGTCAACCGACTTGACTCGCCGGATACCGCTTTAAACACGCTATTTGAATACGAAAACGAGATCGCGATCCAGCAGATGATAGCCAGACAGTACCGCATCATTTCCTCAGCGTAGCGACTTCAGACCGCAATGCCTCAATCTGTGCTTGCTGCTCCTTAATCGCAGCAATCAACACAGGTATAAGCCCCGTATAGTTGACGCCTTTAAACTTTAGCCCGTCCTTTTGAACTCCCGCGGCAATCTCTTCAGGCGTCAAATTGGGTGGTGCTTGAACATCCGTCACAAGTTCAGGCATCACTTCTTGCAATTCTTGAGCAATCAACCCAACCTGACGACCTTGCGGCAAATCAACTGTACCCTTAAACTCATCACGCTTGGTATCATAAGACTTGGGCTGAAGAGCCATTACCTTATCAAGCCCCCCAGAGAACGGTTCAATGTTCTTTTTGAACACCCGATCCGAACCCTGATAAGTGCCCGTCGAGTAGGTGCTGCCGCTGAAGTATCCAGCCCAATTTGAAACCGTCCCACCGTAGGCCTCAGCATATATACCATAGACATATTGTCCGCGAAGCGCGCGCGCCTCTACGGCATAGTTATAACCAGTTGAACCAACTGGCTTTTCCGTTAAAAGGTGACCTCCAATAACATGGAAACCACTTCCGCTTCCGAACCCAGTGACTCCAATAGGCCCTGCACCAGCAAGCCCCGCAGCAACACTCGGGTTGGGCATTGTATAGCCAGGAACTCTGCCTGTTAGGCCCCTAAAAGTACCTTCAACAATACCTCCGTATTTCTTTCCACCAGTCACGGAGAATATCGGCGCATTGTCGGTGCCACTTCCTTAGTATTTGATTTTGACAACCGTATCGTTATCCGATTCCATCAATACTGCTGGCTCGGCAATTGCAGATGACGCGACGGCCAGCAGACTCAGTACCGTTATACGCAAAAGAGCCTCCTAACTTTCTAGTGCAAAAAAATTCGAACCCACCCAATATATACCCCCCCCCCATTGCCATTCCGCAACAAAATTTTCATATAAATTGTCACTTGGCTTTTTTGCGAATTTTCACAATCCGTAACGTTATTCTGACGTTTAGTTGATTTTGGCCAAAATTACTATGACAAGGACATAGCGCCTCGCAGCCCCCAAGACGAAGGCCCGAAACAGAGCCTTTGTGTCCTCACAACCTCGTCATCACCATCGGCTCACCATCCGTCACCACGATGGTGTGCTCGTACTGCGCCACGCCCCCCCCATCATCGGCCACCAAGGTCCACCCGTCGCCGTTCTCCACGGCGAACTCGCCGCCGGTCGAGACTAACGACCTTTCACCACACCTTTTCCCGGATTTTTGAGATCAAAAATTGATGAATTCATCCGAATTTCGAGTTTTTTAATCACTTATCAGGTTTTCCTTGAATTTTGAAATGCTTTATTTCATTTTTCAATAAAAAATGATAATCCCCAGAGCAACCCTCGAAGACCACCTGACTGCCTCCTTGGAGCGCAGCCCTGTGGTCGCGTTGCTGGGGCCTCGGCAATGCGGCAAAACCACACTCGCACGCCGCCTGCAAAAGCGCCACGCCGCCGCCTACTTCGACCTCGAAGACCCACGCGACGTCGCCCGGTTGCAGAATCCGGTTCTGGTTCTGACGGAATTGACGGGGCTCGTGATCCTCGACGAAATTCAGCTGCGCCCTGATCTCATGCCGCTGCTCCGTGTACTGGCCGACCGCACACCGCTACCCTGCCGCTTTCTATTACTCGGCAGTGCCTCACCAGATTTGTCGCGTCATTCTTCGGAGTCGCTCGCGGGTCGTATCGAGTTCGTGGAAATGGGTGGCTTCACGTTGGACGAAGTCGAATCGTCCACGCACAACGCACTCTGGCTACGCGGAGGATTTCCGGATTCCTTTCTCGCCACGAGCGATGCGGACAGTATGATGTGGCGGGAGAATTTCATCCGCACCTTTTTGGAGCGCGACATGCCGCGTTTGGGAATTCAAATTCCGGCTCTGACGCTACGCCGCTTCTGGATGATGGTGGCGCATCACCACGGCCAGATCTGGAGTGGATCGGAGATTGGCGCATCGCTCGGGGTTTCACACCCCACCACGCGAAAATATCTCGACCTGCTCACCGGCGCGTTCGTGCTGCGTCAGCTTCCACCGTGGTTCGAAAATCTGGGAAAACGTACTGTCAAATCTCCGAAGGTTTACGTGCGCGATACAGGGCTTCTTCATGCGCTGTTGAACATCTCGAACCATGACGAACTTTCCGGCCACCCCAAACTGGGAGCGTCCTGGGAAGGTTTCGTGGTGGAGCAGCTTTTGAGCGTCCTCCCTGAGCGACACACGTACTTCTGGGCAACGCACGGCGGCGCCGAACTCGATGTGCTGTATGTGGCGGGCGCTAAACGCTACGGGTTCGAATGCAAATATGCCGATGCGCCGCGCACGACGAAATCGATGCGCGTGGCGCTAGAGGATCTCAAGCTGGAGCACTTGTGGATCGTACACCCGGGAGATTCGGAATATCCGCTGGATGAGCGGATCACGGTGATCCCGGCCAAAAGAATTCCGGAATTGGCGCGGGGACTGAAGGGTTAGGTTCGCACAGCAGTGCACCGGTGCGTGGACAACAACCCGGCCGTGCAGCGGCATACGCTCTTCGCGGAGAGACTCCGGGAGTATGCGCGGGGATGAGGCTGGGGCTCTGTGCCACGATCTCAACCCTTCGAAACATCACTCAACTACTTCGTCCACAGCACTCTCTGCGTCACAACGTTGGGACCCATCTGGAGCCGAAAGACGTACAGTCCATCCGGCAAACCCCGTGCATCCAAATTGGAGGTATGCGTGCCCGCCGGGAATTTTCCTCTCATGAGATCCGCCCTCTTGCGCCCTTCTAGGTCATGAACTGTCATTGCGACGTTCGCGGGGGTATTCAGACGAAATGAAATCTTTCGTCCACTCACCTGGAATTTCTTGTGACTTCCAAACTCACTCCCTTTGATGGATGTGAATGAGACCACCTCAGAAACAGGACGTCTCCACACCCCTCCATTTGTGCCCGCAAATATGTAGCCCATAGGAAGCGTCTCATCCCCTACTGTGATGGCATGCACATCCAGATCCGTAAGCCCTTGATTGATCATCTCCCAAAGCTGACCAACGTAATTGGAAATCAATACACCACTCGCTGTGGCGGCGTACATAATATCCCCCGACGCGTCCGGGGATCCTCTTGACCCAGCAATTGAGCGCACGGTACCGGAATCGCCAAACGAGGAGTACCATCTCCAAGGCTCCCAATAAAAAAGTTTGGTGCCAACTCCGAGACAGAAAATATTCCCGATGTGAGCAAGGGTTCGAACATTGAGGCTTGAAAGGCCGGTATTTATGGGCATCCAGCCGGATGTATCACTTACGCTCCGGAATAATCCGCTATCAGAACCCGCATATAATTCGGAATTAAAGGGATGAGCCGCGAGCGAGGAGATGTTCATGGTCTTCATTCCCATATTGAATGACGTCCAGCTCGCACCGCTATCAGCAGACCGAAATACTCCATTGTTGGTTCCGGCAAAAAGGAGGTTCCGGCTAAATGCCAGAGATCGAACATCGAGGCCCGTCAGGCCGCTGTTGACGGGAGCCCAACTCGCGGCGTTGTTCGTCGAGCGGAATACGCCGCCTCCTTCGGTGCCGACAAAAATCAGTCCGGAGTAGTGGCGAGCGATCGCTCGGACTTTTGTATTCGTCAAGCCGCTGTTTAGTGCAACCCAGGTTACGCCACTATCAGATGAGCGGAATACACCTGACCTCGTCCCGGCATAAACCGTGGCAAGGTCAGAAGTAACGAGAGTTCGAACGCTGTCCGGCCCGCTCGTTCTGACCCACTGGGCATCGGTATGAGAGGCCAGCCCAAGGAATGAAATAACAACGAGCAAGAACGAAAGTCGGGAAGAGGACATTTTCCCAGCAGACTGATACGTCGCTCCGCGGATCTTTGAACTGAGACATTGTTTTTCCAATGTGATACCACCGCTCAATAAATGAAGAGTGCAGTATCCGCAAATAGAACATACTCTCGGAAAGCACCATCAGCGCTCATGCACGACCTTCTGAAAGATGATATCCTCTCCGGCCTGCAAACGAAAAACGTAGAGGCCTTTCGCCAAGTCTCTGGCATCTAGGTGAGGCGTATGTCGGCCTGCAGGAAATTCGCTGTTGATCAGCACAATCGTCTTCCGCCCCGTCACTGAGTAGGCTGTGAGCGAGACACGCTTTGATGTCGCGAGGTTTAAGACAACGCCACCGGCAACATCGATGCGGACATCCGCTCTTGGCGCCGATTGAGCCTCTGAAGCAGACGTTACCATTTCGGAAACAGGTCGACGCCAAACACCACTGTCGGTAGCAGCAAACAGCGAGTTGGGTGAACCAAACCCGCGCTCCGCGAGCGCATGAACGCGAGTCCTCGCAAGTCCGACATCCACTGGCACCCAGACCATCCCGTTTCCTGAGGACAAATGAACACCGCTATCGGTGCCAGCGAAAACGTTCTCCTCGTGAGCAGCGAAGGCATTCACGTTAAGGCTCGTCAATCCCATATTGACTGCCGCCCAGCCGTCACCCTTATTGGCGCTCCGGAAAACGCCCCCACCTGCTGTCCCTGCGTAGACCGTTGTACCTGAAAGGATCAGGGCACGGACGGCCTTCGTTGTCAATCCCGAATCCGCCCTTGACCAGCTCTCACCATGGTTGGAGGAGCGAAAGATTCCGTTGTCCGTTCCCGCATAGATGATGGAATCTGATGCGGCTAAAGCGCGGACAACGACGTTCGTGATTCCAGTGTTGAGAGGGATCCAGGTGTCGGTACTGTTGGCGTACCGAAAGACACCGCGATCAGTCCCCACAAACAGGCTTGCAGACGATGCGCTGAAGACATGAATCCTTGAGTTGACTGAATCCACCTGCTTCGAAGCCCACAATGAACCACCGTTAGACGACATGAAATATCCTCCGCTACCGCGGCCCGCGAACGCCTTAAAAAAAGCGACTCCGGTGGAAATTATTTCGTTATTGGCGACTCCTACTGCAGTAGCCCAGTTGGTGCCGTTATGATCCGACAAGGAAACCCCGTTGGCAGTTCCTGCAATGACAAGTTCAGACACGACATCTCCGCCAACAACCACAAGCCCCATATCAATCGATCGTGCTCCAACCGGACCACTGGTTCTTACCCACTGTGCCTGTAACGAAACAACACCGAATATCAGGCCAAAACCTAAAATGATATGATGCGATATACGTCTGGCTTTCATAGCAGAACCCTCCACTTTGCCGCTATTACCATTTGATGAACTGCTTCTGAAGACTGTATCGGCCTACTGTCACGCGCATTATGTAAACACCGTTTGGCAAATCCCTCACGGAAAGATGCTTTTGAGAGGAACTTCCATCGCTATTGAAGGCAATTTGTCCTTTCTTTCGACGGCCTACCAAATCGAAGACAGAGACACCTATTCCGGTACCCAAAATTGGTGTCAAAGAGAAGACTACTGCCTGAGAACCCGGCTCGTATCTGACCCGCAACTCAGGTGAAATTACCCCCTCAATATTCTTTTCAGTCTCCGCGTAATGACGAGTGGACGCGCGCTTGGCTAGCATACTAGGAGCCCCACCCACTGTAACCTTCAAAGTACCGCCACCGCTAACGCGAAAACCAGGTTGAATACGAACTTTTCTTTTTGCCACGAAATGCGCATAAATCCATTGAGTGTCAGCTGTATTAGGTTCTATACTCATGCTACTTAGTATGACCAGAGAGTCGGGAGATTTCTTAAAATTTATAATTGTGTCATTATTTAGTTCGTGGATAGCAACTGCGTTTCGGTAATAGGCTACAGTATCGCGATAACCAATACTATCAGTGTGCATATATCGTATGGTTCGGGAGTACCTAACGCTATCATGACCATATGTGTGGTAGGTGTTTGAGGGTGGGTCATACCATGATAACGCTGGATTTGAAAAGACGCCGGCCCAGCCAGTAGTATCACCTATCTGACCTTGATGATAGAATCGGTGTAACCAAGTTGTAAGTCCGTCATTGTGCCACTTATAACTCATGTCATAAAGACCAGGCCCTGGGGTAGATTTAGCCTCACATCCATCTCCATTATTATAGGACATGGTTGTATGGAAGCCTCTGTTAAGCTGTGTAGTTTCCCTCTCCACTACACTATCCACATAGTTTCCAGAAATAGAGTCTATGGAATTGGCGGCGGGCATCATATTTGGAAGCGCTCCGGCAATTTCATTTCCATACATGTCGAGCGTAACTCTGTGTCCGTTGCAATGGTTTGCATCAAAAATATGCCCAACTTCATGGGCGGCGACCCAAACATCTCTCGGATCCTTAATCCATATCGCTGCATACCCCTGAGAGACATGTGCAGATAAAAGTTGGGTGCAACCACTTGGGTTTGCACTCTGATGAACGAGTATGAGGACGTCTGCCGCATACTTGTTCAAAAGAGCCTTGTGACGAGCCATTCCATTTTGGCCATAGTGTGCGTCAAAGTAATTTACACAGCCACCTTGGATCGAGATGCTGTCATAATTGCGGTTATACACCTTATCCCAAATGACACCGGCTATTTGCCCGCGGGTTTCCATTTCACTGTCTTCATAGACCTGATTTATCCCGTCGAAAAGCGCTGCAAAATATCCGGAATACATATTCACGCCTGACTCTAGGGAGCCCGTGTACACAGAGTCCGTGGAATTCGTGTACACAACAAGGGCCCGCCATGCAGTATGAGGGCTCACCCCCGATGCCACAGCAACTGTAGCGACTGAGAGGGTTCCCAAAATTGCGAACATTCTATTTCGAGGAATCACTCTCTCGCCTCCTTGGCGTCATTACCACTACGGCCATTAATTTCGGGAGGTAATCCGCAATCGATTCCACCACTTAATTCCTGAAGCAAGGAAACCCTCTTTTTCGCAGGGATTAAAACGTAACGCCTGCCATTGAGAAGAATATGGCCCGAGTATAGTTCTCCGACTCTGCGAATCACAAAACGATCTGAGTTCTGCTTTCCTTTTCCTTTCCAAACCGACTCTTGCTTATTCTTCGAAATCCGGAACCCTTCTAAAAGGCCATCAAACAGAGGGACATAGACCCATGCGCCCTGAGAAAATGCATTCTCATTGACTGTGATCAGTTTTGTCCTTACCACACCAGGCGCTTTCTTGAGCCTCTCATATCGTTGAACCTCAAGATTGCTTAGCTCCGCAATTGAGGTGGTTTTGGTTTCAAATGCGGGTGATGCAACTGCACTCGAAACAACAATGGACAGTAGGAAGCCAACCGAAATTTGCATACTCCCTCCTACTTCTTTAGTTCCGAAACTTCAGCCCGCAACGCCTCAATCTGCGATTGCTGTTCCTGTATCGCAGAAATAAGCACGGGTACCAACCCAGTGTAATCTACCGCCTTAAACTTCAACCCATCCTTCTTGACACCGGCGGCAATTTCTTCGTTCGTGAGATTGGGTGGAGCCTGCGCGCCTATAACCAACTCCGGAATCACCTCCTGAAGCTCCTGAGCAATCAGACCAACCTGCCGCCCCTTTTTGAGGACGACATCATTTTTAAACTCCTCGACTTTCATGTCGTAAGCTTTTGGCTTAAGGGCCAATACTTTGGAGAGGCCTTCCTTATAATTAACGATGTTCTTTTTGAACATCAGATCCGAACCTTGATACGCTCCTCCATTCGAGTACGTACTCCCTTCAAACCAAGCGGCCCAATTCGAATTGCTGCCACTTTGGGCTTTCGATTTTATACCATAGGCGTTGGAGCCCCCTGAAGCAATCACTTCGATGCCAAAATTCCACTATTCTCCGTTCGACGAAGTGGACATAACATGTCCCCCAATAACGTGGCACCCATTTCCGGTACCTAAAGCCGCAATCCCGAGCGGTCCTGCGGCAGCCATTCCTGAGGCAATAGCCGGGTAAGGCATATCGTATCCGGGAACTCGGCCCGTTAGTGCACGGGATGTCCCCTCAATAATCGCTCCATAATATTTGTCGCCTGTTACGGAAAGGATTGGTGCGTCATCTGTGCCGCTACCCATGTATTTAACCTTCACAACGGTGTCGTTATCTGATTCCATTAACACCGCAGGCTCTGCGAAAAGTACAGAAGCTAAAGCCAGCAAAACAAAAGTCGTATTCCGCACAAACAACCCCTTTGCGTGACGTGAATAATATCCGTTACACTTAAACTACCCCCCCATACATTTTCGCTGTGAAATTCTCATAAAAGTTGTCATTTGGCTTTTCTGCAAATTTTCGCAAGCCGTAACGTTACTCTGATACTTATTTGATTCGAGCTGAACTCAATAAAGCCTTCACACGGGAACACAACTTCCGCATGAACAATCGCTGGCGGCGATGTTTTTCGCCGCTCTTTTGAGCTTTTCTTCAATATTTCGCCAAGTGCATGCCATGTCATGCAAATCCGGAATGCCATTCCCATTTTGCAAAACCTAGCGGCGACACCCCGTTACCCCACTGATTTTACCGCAGCCACACCTCGATAGATCGGGGCTTATGCTCTGCTCATCACAGTCTCGTCATCACCAGCGGCTCACCCTCCGTCACCACGATGGTGTGCTCGTACTGCGCCACAAAGCCGCCGTCGTCCGCCACCAAGGTCCACCCGTCGCCGTTCTCCACGGCGAACTCGCCGCCGGTCGACACAAACGTCTCCACCGCCAGCGCCATACCCTTGTGGAGCCGTCCGCGCTCGCGCGGATCCTTCCAGCTCAGAATCGACGGATCCTCGTGCAGCTTGCGGCCGATGCCATGCCCCGCCAGGTTGCGAATCACACTGAAGCCGGCCGCCCGCGCGGTTTGTTCCACCACCTCGCCCACGCGGTTGATTTTCACCCCCGCCCGCGCCGCGCCCAGCGCGTTTTTGAGCGCCCGATGCGAACACAAGCACAAATCCACGAGTTCCCCTTTTTCCATGCCGAACGGCACCGAAAACCCCGTGTCGGCGTAATACCCGTTCAGCTCCGCGGACACATCGATGTTGATGAGGTCGCCCTTGCGGATCACGCGATCCCCGGGAATGCCGTGCGCCGCCTCCTCGTTCACGCTGATGCAGGTGGTACCCGGGAACCGGTACAATTTGGAGGGGGCGGAATGGGCCCCGTGGCGTTTGAGCACCGCCGCGCCGATGAGATCGAGCTCCCGGGTGGTCATGCCCTCCCGCAGCGCGGCCTTCATGGTTTCGAGGGTTTCGGCCACCACCTTGCCCGATTCACGGAGCCCGTCGAGGTCTTTTTGTCCCTGTATCGTCATGACTCGGTCTCTCCCGTGAAAAATCAACGATTTAGGGGGTTCCAGGCCCCCGAAAAAATGGCGTTTTTCGTATAATACCTGCCCCTGCCCGCTTTGCCAAGAGCCGGGCTGCGGGGGTGGGGGCGCTGAAGCGTCCCCATCGGCGGCACCACAACCACGCGCACCGGCACAACGACGTCGTCACGACGTCTCATCGGTTCTTCAGCGCTTCACACACGGAGACGGTCCGGCCCACGCCGGAAGCGGAAAAGATTTTGCGTTCACGGGAATCATCGGGTCTCCACGTCTCCACGGCGAGGGCGCTACTGCGCGCCCTGCGGATACCCGTTCTTTCCATTGTCACGTTTTTCGCGCACTCGTCCCTCGCCCAGCCCCAATACCTCAAAGTGCCCCCCGAGGCCAAACCGCTTTCACGGGGGGCGCCGACGCAGGGCGCGGCCTCGCCCCACGGCCTGCTCACCATCAACAGCAGCTCGCTGCAGCGGGCCTATAACGTCGATCTGGAAACCGGGCGCGTGGAGATCGTCGAGTACTTCAAGCTCGGCGACGACTCCACCGCCCTGTGGGCGGCCCACCCGGGGGTGAACGCCTACTCCGAGGACGTGCGCGACATGATGCTGGGCCGCCGCTGGCTGCTCGAGTTCATCGGCAAGGAGGAAGGCGCCCCCGAGGAGGCCTTCGGCACCTTCGTGTTCGACCTGCCCTTCCGCATTCCCGACTGGGCCCGCCGCATCGGCGTCGACAAACCCAAGCTCACCATCAACGGCTCCTACAAGCTGCTGATGGAAGGCTCGCGCAAAAGCGGCACCGGCGCGCCCTACACCAGCAGCTGGTTTCCCAGCCTGACGCTCGACCAGCAGCCCGCCTTCGTGGTGAAGGGCACCATCGGCCGCCTGATCACCGTGGAGATCAACAGCGAAGAGGGCCTCAGCGACAACACCAAGGATCAGATGAAGATCAGCTATCGCGGCGAGGGCGACGAGCTGGAAGACGACGTGATCCAGGAGATCGAAGCGGGCAACACCTCGCTCACGCTCACGGGCACCAACCTCACCGGGTACACCGAGCAGCACAAGGGCTTGTTCGGGCTTAAAATGCGCATGCGCTTCGGCAACCTGGAGGTGACCACCATCGCCTCGCAGGAGGGCGGATCGCAAGAGCGGCAAAAACTGGGCGCGGGCACCGAAGCGCGCGAATTTCCCATCGAGGATAAAGAGGCCGACTTCTATCGCCACTTCTGGCTGTCGCTGGCCGACCGCGAGGCCTATGGCACGCCGTCGAACTGGCTCGGGCAGATCAGCGCGTACACGCGCGGGGCGACGGGACGCCGCCCGGTTGAAGTGTTCCGCCTGCTCAGCGCCAACGAAGACGTCACCGGAGCCGACTCGGCGCAAGCCTGTGCCTACGCAAACACGTCGCCCCCGACCCCCACCGTGTGCGTCATCGGTCGTTGGAAGCAACTCGAGACCGCCGAATACACCTACGACGAGGAGCTGCGCATGCTCACGGTGCCCGGCGGCAACCGCGACATCACGCTCTCGGTGCGCTGGAACGGCGACCCGGTGCAGGTGGCGCTGGGCGAACAGTTCCGCAGCAAGACCAACAAAGTTCTCATCTACTCGCGCAGCCACCAGGACAACCCCGAGCTCGACCCGTTGATGTGGCGCAACGTGTACAACATCGGGCGCGTGACCTCGCAGGACCGCGACAACTTCCGCCTGAACGTGGTGGACAACGACGGGCGCAACACCGCGCCCGGCGACAGCATCACCTACGTGCGCCGCCTGGGTCTTGAGAAGACCGACCAAAAGGGCGTGCTCGACATCGACAACCCGTACGTGTTCAAACTCGACCAAGGCTACCTCGTGCTGCCCTGCCTCACCAACGGCGTCCGCAGCAACGATGTCAGCACCAACGGCGACCCCGCCAACTGCCTCACGCCGCTGAAACGCGTGCGCCCCGAGATCTCGATCTACGACAACACGCTCGAGGACGTGCAGGCCGGCCCCTCGGTGGCGCGCTTCATCGTGTTCGGCCGCCAGCGCAAGAGCAGCTTCGACGTACGCGAGAACACCTTCGCCGCGCCCGGCCAACAGTGCTATGACATCACCCCCGGCACCGAGCGCATCACCCTGAACGGTTCCACCGTGCTGCGCAAGGACGTCGACTACCAGGTGGTCTACGAAACCGGACAGATCACCCTGATCTCGGGCCGCGCGCGCGATCCCAACGCCGAACTCGACATCTCGTACGAGTGCAACCCGCCTTTCCAGATTCAGGACAAGGTGCTTTTGGGCACGCGCATGGAGTACAAGCTCGACAATCTCTCCGACCAGAGCCTGATCGGCGCGACCGTGCTGTACCGCAGCCAAACCACCACCGAAAAGCAGCCCGAGCTGGGCTACGAGCCGTTCAGCCACGTTCTGATGGGCATGAACACGCGTCTCGCGGGAACGCCGCAATGGATGACGCGCTTCGCCAACCTGTTCCCCTTCGTGCACACCGAAGCCCGGTCGCGCGCCAACTTCGAGTTCGAAATCGCCCACAGCGTCTACAACCCGAACACGCGCGACAACGCCCACATCGACAACTTCGACTTCAGCCAGAACTCGGCCGGGCTCCCCCTCACCCTCAACAGCTGGACCAAGGCCTCGCCCCCCTTGTACGATCTTGCGGGGCGCCCCGATGAAAACCTCGACTACCGCCATCAGGGCGACCTGATCTGGCACAGCAGCTATACCGAACAGTACTACCGAATCTACGGCAACACCGGCAACAGCTACACCAACAGCCGCGAGCAGACCATCCTCCGGATGGATTTCACCCCCAACGACAACCTGCTCGGCAACTCGTGGGCGGGCATCATGCGCGCGTTTCCGCAGGGACTCTCCAACCACAGCCGCAAGCGCACTCTCGAGGTGGTGGTGCAGGGTCGCGAGGGGACGCTCAACATCGACCTGGGGCGACTGTCGGAGGACATCAGCATCCCCGGCGTGAACAACGGCAAACCCGACGGCGCGTTGCAATCGGAAGTGGACGAACGCCTCGGCAACTACGTCAACAAGGACGATGCGGGGCTCGACAAGGCGACCGACCTCTCGGGCCTGGAGATCGGCGTGAAGTGGGAGTGCAAGCCGTTCTGCTATGCCGTGCCCGTCACGGCCGGGACCGATGACGCGGGCAACGACACCTGGTGCGAACCGGTCTCGGGAGCGACCGTTCAACCGTCCTGCGTGAACGGCACCGAAGGCAACGACAAGGGCACCGGCGGCGTCTCCTACGACAGCGAGGACATCAACCGCAACGGCACCCTCGATACGCTGAGCCGCTACCTGCGCTTCGCCATGCCCCTCGACTCGGCCTGCACCGCACGCTTTTACTGCGAGGAACTCCGCAACGGCTGGCGCAAATACCGCATTCCCTTGTACGGCGGCGGCACGCGCATCGACCCCAGCAACACCGAAACCGAGGCCAGCCTCCTCGCCAACGGCCAGTTCCTCCGCATGTGGATCGGCAACCTGCCCCCCCGGGTGGCGCGCACCACGGTGCAGCTGGCGCGCGTGAACGTGGGCGGCAACAATTGGGAGGAGGGCGGCCGCAACACCGCGTTCGAGGTGGACGGCAACCGCTTCGGCAGCGGCGACATGGGCGACTCGGTGTTCATCAGCGTGCCCCCCTCGGTGCGCGACAGCAACGCCCTGCGCGTGGACGTGATCAACCGCCAGGAGGAGCGCGGCTACCGCCCCTCGCCCAACACGCCGCAGGAACGCGACTCGCGCACCGGCGAGCCGCTGCCCGAGCGCGCGCTGGTGCTGCGCTACGAGAACCTGCACCCGGGCGAAGAGGTGCACGCCACCCGCGTGCTCTCCAGCGACAAGAAGGACCTCACGCGCTACGACCGCCTCAGCCTCGAGGTGCACGGCGATTCGACCTGGGCGGGTGGTCTGAACCCCTCGCAGGGCAAGGTCAGCTTCGGCCTGCGGCTAGGCCGCGACCAAGGCAACCGCGACTCCAAGGATTACTACGAAGTGCGCCTGCACATCGACTCCACGGCCGACATCGACCCCACCCACGATGCGCTGTGGCGCCGCAACTCGTTCTCGGTGCGCATCGCCGACCTCACCGACCTCAAGAACGATCCGCTCTATCGCGCGTTCACGGGGCGCTCGATCTCGAAAAAGGCCTGGCACGAGGGGCGCGGCGACTCGTCGCTGACCCTGTCGATCGCCGGCAACCCCAACCTGGGCGCCATCGACTGGATGCGTCTGGTGATCTACGTGGACACCACCGCCACCGTGCGGCAAAGCGGCGAGATCTGGGTGAACGACTTGCGACTGGAAGGCGTCGACAAGGCCGCGGGCACGGCCATCCGCAGCCAGATCCAGCTTGAGTTCGCCGACTTCATCAACGTGTCGGGCAACCTGCAGTACACCAACGGCAACTTCGCCACCATGAGCCAGGGCAAACCCACGCCCTCCACCGCCGTCACCAAGGTGGACTACACCGCCAACCTTTCGATCTTCGCGAACAAGTTTCTGCCCGACGACTGGGGCGTGAGCATCCCGGTGGCCTTCACCTGGCGCGGCGCGCTCGACCGCCCGTTCTCGCGCCCCCAGTCGGATTTGCGCCTTTACGGCACGGGTCTGATGGACATCACCCGCGACCTGATGGACGGCAAGCTCTCGTCGGTGCACAACCCGGAGGACAGCCTCGCCGACATCGACAACCGCTACGCGCGCGTGTACCAGACGGCGACCTACGAGCAGCGGTTTTCGGTGAGCTACCGCAAGAACATGGTCTCCGAAAGCTTCCTCACGCGCGCGCTCTTCGAGCGCCCGGGCATGGAGTACCGCCAGTCGTTCAGCGAGCGGACCGAATATTACCGCGACGCGCGCACCAACGACTACAAGTACCGTCTCACCTACAACCTGTCGCCCAAGAAGGCGCCGGAGTGGAAGCCTCTGAGTTTTGCGCGCGACAACAAGTTCGTTCCCGACTTCGTCTCCGACCTGGGCGTGGGACCGATCCCCGAGAAGGTCAACCTGGTGCTGGCCGACTATTCCTTCGTGCGCACCTACGACGTGACCAAGCCGCGCGACGAGTTCGAGGTTTTGCCCGACCAGCCCGTGCGTTACAACGTCGACCTCTCCCACGGTTTGGACGCCAGCTGGCGCCTGCTCTCGCTGTTCAACATGGGCTACCGCATCGACGTCAACCGCGACTTCGACGAGGAGCACGAGTGCTTCGCCCGTCCCACGTTCTTCAGCAGCCGCTGCGGCGGCACCATGGCCAGCGGCCTGATCTTCGCCTTCGACGACGAGCGCCAAGGGGCGGGCGGCTACTACGCGCCGGGAAACGGCGGCTACATCGACACCACGCGGCGCGGCGACGACTACGGCATTTTGGCGCGCGAGCGCAACCGCACGCAAAGCTTCAACGCCGACTTCAAGCTCGACCCGCTCTCGTGGCTCAGCACGGGTGCGGCGTTCAACTCGGGGTACCGCCACACGTGGAACAACACGCAGGAGGCGGGCATCGGCGGGTCGCTCAAGCCGGCGCATTTCGCCGCCAACGCCGATCACGAGATCCGCCTCACCTCGGGCGCGAACCCGGTGCAGCTTTTGGAGAGCGTCGGCAACGCCGTCGCCTTCCTGCAAAAGCCCATGGAGGTCGCGCGCAAGGGTCTCGACGCGTGGCGCGTGCGCCCCTTCGACCTCACCTACACCGTCTCCAACAAGTACAACGGCGAAGCCTTCACCTACGATTACCTGCGCGACAGGAACGTGGGCTACGGAGACCTGTTGGCCTACCAGTTCGGGTTCGTGTACGCGCCCACCAACCTCGGTACCGTGTTCGAGGGCGTGCCCAACCCCCGGTTCTTCGACTACCTCAGCGAGCCCGACCCCGCGCTGGGGCAGACCAGCATGAACCACGTGGTCAACCGCTCGGTCGATCTGCAGAACGGGTTCACCATCCCCAAGGTCAACCTCGACCTCACCGCGGGCGTGAAGTACACCAAGCAATACACGCTGTACCGGTTCTTCCAGGCCTCCGACACCACGGTGGTGTGGCCCGAAATCTCGGTGGCCGGCACCTTCGCCGACTTCGCCGCCCGCGTGCCCTTCGCCGGCAAACACCTGAAGTCGCTCACCGCCACCACCAGCTACAACTACCGCGAAGAGTCGCGCTTCAGCCTGTTAAACCCCTCCCCGGACGTCGACATCTTCGCGCACCGCTTCGCCCCGCTGATCCGCTTCACCGGCACCACCAACCAGGACGTGCGCATCGAGGTCTCCTTCAACACCTCGTACGAAACCGAGTACCAGTACGGCAAGGATGCGGGCACCACGCAACTGCGCCCCCTCACCTACCTCGGAAACGACGAGCCCCTGCGCGGCGCCTATTACCGCGATCCCTTGAAGGAGGCGCCCAAGCGCCGCCTGGCGGCGGGCGTGGAGCCGGTCATCTCGTGGGAGGTGGAGACCCAGAAGGGCGTGCAGTTCTGGCGCTATTACATCCGCCTCAAGAACAACCTGCGGCTGTCGCTCAACAGCGCCTGCAACTACCAGCGCACCGAGATCACCCAAAACGGGGTGACCTATCGCGAAACCGATCAGGTGAACGCCAACATCAAGCCCGAAGCGACCTACAACTTCACCAACAACGTGGATGCCAAGTTCTGGGCGTTCTACGCCTACGAGCAGAAGTTCCACACCGCGAGCAACGAGTACACCCACGAGGTGGCGCTCCACGGCGAGTTCACGATGCGTTTCTGAGGCCTGGTTTGGGATGATGGGGGTGGGTGGTGGGTAGTGGCAAATAATCACTCGATGACGAGCAGGGCTCTTCAGGTGGATTTGGGGTGATATTCATTAGGGCCACATCCGGTCGGCTGGACGGAACAAGCTCATTGATCCTGCTTCATCACGGTGACAACACCGGTGATTTGCCACGACCCACGGGCCACCAGCCACTCGCCCGGTCGCAACTTCGCCGTCCTGCCACCACCCACCGGCCACTACCCACCACCCCCGTTCAGGCTTCCCCGTACCCCTCCCGTGTCAATGTTGTTACTTTCTCCCTCAGTTGTTCACAATTTTCACCGATTTTCCCCTTTTTTGGGGAAACGGGCGTGAAACATGCTTTTCATCTGGACCTATCTCACTACCCTCTTCCTCCCGCTTTCGAGCCCGGGAGAGGGCCACTATTTCAAAGAATTCGAGGTTTACTCTCATGGGACACTCCCATCACCGCGGAAACTCGCGCTCAAAGCGCGAGATCCTGATCAACGTACGCCCTTACGAGAAGCGCATCGCCATTTTGGAGGACGGTCGGCTTAGCGAAGTTTTTTACGAACGCCCCGACTCCACGCGCATCATCGGTGACGTCTTCAAAGGCGTCGTGAACGCCGTTCTCCCCGGCCTGCAGGCCGCCTTCGTCGACATCGGCCTCGAGAAGGCCGGCTTCCTCCATGTGGAGGATGTGGAAAGCCGTTCGCTCCTCGACGACGCCATGCACGATGACGAGGACGAGGACGAAGGCCGCTCGCGCCCCCCGCGCCGCGAGGAGGACACCGCCGGCAAGCCCATCGACCAGCTTCTGAAGGTCGGTCAGGAAGTGCTGGTTCAGATCACCAAAGAGCCGATCGGCACCAAGGGCCCGCGTCTCACCACCCACTTGTCGTTCGCCGGACCGTTCCTGGTGTGCATGCCGGGCAGCGACTTCATCGGCGTGAGCAAGAAGGCCCGCGACCCGCAGCAGCGCCGCGCGCTCAAGCGGATGATCCGCGAACTGAAGTCGCCCGAGTGCGGCTACATCGTGCGCACCAACGGACTGGGCGAGAGCGAAGCCGAATTCGGCAAGCAGATGAAGATCCTCGAAGCCAAGTGGGAAGCCTGCAAGCAGGCCGCGGCCACCTTGCCCGCGCCCGCGCTGGTGCACAAGGAAAGCGACACTTCCGACACCACCTTGCGCGACTACTTCTCCGACGATGTGGACGCGGTATGGATCGACGACCGCACCGAGTGCGCCACCGTGGTGGGCAACCTCAAGGTTCTGTCGCCCGACAAGGTGGGCAAGGTCAAATTGTACACCGGCGAGGAGTCGCTGTTCGACCACTTCGGCATCGAAGAGGAGCTCGAGAAGAACTTCCACCGCCGCGTTCCCCTCAAGCGGGGCGGCTACCTGCTGATCGACAAGACCGAGGCCCTCACCGCCATCGACGTGAACACCGGCGGCAAAGTGCGGGGCCGCGACCAAGGCAAGAACATTCTGGAGACCAACCTCGACGCGGCCTGGGAAGTGGCCAAGCAGATGCGCCTGCGCGACATGGGCGGCCTGCTGGTGGTCGACTTCATCGACATGGATTCCGAGGAAGACAAGGAAGCGGTGGTCAAGGAGTTCAAAAAGGCCATCCGCCAGGACTCCGCGCCCATTTCGTTCGCGCCGCTGTCGCAGTTCGGCCTGATGGAGATCACCCGCAAGCGCATCCGCCCCGACGCGGTGAGCGAGCAGACCAACGTGTGCCCCACCTGCCACGGCGCGGGCTACGTGCCCTCGCGCGAGCTGGTGCTGGCGCAGATCGACCGCTGGCTGCGCCGCCACCGCGCCAAGAAGGGCACGCCCGACATCTCGCTGGCGCTCAACCCGCACATGATCGAACTGCTCACCGACGACCGCGCCAAGGTGTTCAAGTATCTGGAGACCACGCACAAGGCGCGCATCCAGCTGCTGGAGGACGAGGAGGCGAACATCGACGAGTTCCGCGTGTTCGTGACCAAATCAGGCGAAGAGCTGACCAGCGGCAACGCGGCGGCTTAGGCCTCCCGGTCGTACGGGCGACCCACCGGTACAACGGGTCGCCCTGCCGCCGCACCACCCGATGAATCACAAAGGCCGCTCCCTAGGGGGGCGGCCTTTTGTTTTGGCTTCACAAAATTGGGATGCTGCCCTTCAAAGCTGTTTGATCTGGCTTTTGGGATTACGCCCGAGGAAAACACCCATGTCGCGCCAATCAAATTTACGGATGGCCTGTCGTGACTGGCGCTTGGGAGCGCGGCCCGAAACGGAGGTTGGATTCAACAACCCGGATTGCCACAGCGAATCGATGTTCTTGTCGTTGTACGTGAGCAACCTGAACGAGTCGTAAAAAGATATGAGCCCGCCTACCTTGCTGTAGGAGAAGTAAGCCGTGCCGATCCCGCAATCAAAAAACCTCTTGTACGTTCCTTCTCGGAAAAGGGTGAGAGAACCGGAAACGTACGAGCAGCTATCTCCCACCACATCGACCTTCCGGGTCACGAGCGGCGTATCGAGCCCGATGGGAGTGTCGAGCGCCAATCCCGCGTTTTTCTGGAACGCAACCTGAAACCAACTGCCGAGCGAATCACGATGCCGACGGTCTCCGATCGTGGTCCCTTCAATATTCCAGACGATACTGTCTGTCCCGTCGGGAATCACAACACGGATGATTGTGGAATCCATGGACCGCAACGCGGAGGTCTCAGTTGGAGGGCCATCCCACCAGACTCGACCATTCGTGGAATCGACCCAGAGCGTCCAACTCGCCATATTCGGGAGTGAAGCCCATGAACTGACGAGGTAACGCCACTCAGCGGCTTGAACCGGTATACCATGTCCCCCGGCGAGAAGGATGGTCCACAAAAAAAACTGGCGTATCCCACTCATGGTTTTCTCAATTCGGTGGTGAAAAAATTTTCAATCGAACCGCCCGCGTCTCATAGTCTGAAATCAATATGAGAAGTTCTGTTTCAAGAGAAATTTTACACAATTTGTCACGAATCCACTGAATGTTTAGCATCGAATTTGGATATTTCCCTGCAATACCCGGAAGGATAGGAATGCGTCCACTTAATACTCTGATGTTCTCGTGCATGGCACTCCTGCTTTTATCTTGCACGGAACCCTCCGAACCGATCACCCTTTCGCCTGACACACCCTTCACCATCGGCTCGGTCACCTTCCCCAACGACACGGTGTTCAAACGGGCGGCACCGACTCTTGTCCACAACGGACGGCTGGCGAAGTTTTTGGTCAAGCATGCGCGGGGCGACTCGTTAGTCATCGGCTTCATCGGTGGCTCCATTACCGAAGGTGCCGGATCAACGGCTGAGGGCAAGCGCTACTCCAGCCTACTGACATCCTGGATCAGCCGCACGAGCCCGCGTCCGGGCGCCGTGCGCGAGGTCAATGCCGGCCTATCCGCAACGAACAGCCGCTTCGCGGCCTCAAGAGTCGCGGTCGATCTGCTCGCTCACTCACCGGACATCGTTGTGATCGAATTCGCCGTCAACGACTACATCTCGGGCGACGACGATTTCATTCGAGCGGCATTGGAGGGCGTCGTCCGCCAGTGCTTGGCACACGATCCCGATCTGGCCGTCGTCCTTTTATTCACCGCAAAAGGCGATGGCAATAACGTCCAGGAGCTGCACGCGGAAATCGGCAGGCATTACGCTCTACCAATGATCAGCTATCGTGACGCCATCATGCCCTTGATCGATTCCGGCCGGATCGCCTGGAGCGACCTGTTCCGGGACGATCCCCACCCGAACGACAACGGTTACCGCGTGGCGGCGAATCTGCTCGTCGAGCTGCTGCGAAAGGCCGACCGCACGCCCACCCAGGCGGGCGTGGCGCTGCCCGCCCCCTACCAATCCGACCTCTATCAGTTTGCCGGCATTCTGACCAGTGGTGATACCACCGTGAGCGCGGCACTCGACGGTTGGACCAGGTTCACCAGCACCGGCAACCGGACCGGCTTCGTGTCGCCAAGACCCGATGAAGCGACCTTGACCCTGTCAACCAACCATCGGGAAATGTCCTTGGGAATCCGCATGCGCCCCACGGACACCTCAAGCATTTTCATGCGCGTCGATAACGGCCCCGAATTCTCCTTGAACAACTATTACGTCATCGAATACACGCGCCTGATCCGGATGTTTTCGGGCCCCACACGGCAACCGCGAACCGTCACAATCAGGCACTCAGGGATGAATCGCGCCGTGATCGATTACGTGTTGTACGCGCGGTAAGCGTACCGGGACTTCGCCGCCCAACCGACCTTTTCAGAAGGTTACACCCGCGGCTAGGCCATCGGGCGGATGTAATTTTCCCGTGATGTACCGTAAATCGACCCGTCCCGCGAGCTTCGCCCTGCTGGGCTGCGCCCTGTTGTTCCTCACCGGCTGCCTCGATTCGGAGGACACCGCGCGTCCCGTTCCGGATTGGGACACGACCTTCACCGTGGGTGGGGAAAGCTTCCCCAACGACACCGCCACCGCCCGCGCGCTCATCACCACGGCCTCCAACGGCCGCATGGAGCGGTTCTTCGAGAAAGTGGCGCACCGCAAGGAGGTGCGCATCGCCTTTTTGGGCGGTTCGATCACGCAGGGTCATTTTTCCTCGCGCCAGGACCTCCGCTACTCCACCCTGTTCTGCCGCTTTCTCCAGCGCGCCTACCCGCATCTCGACACCGTCATCGAAATCAACGCCGGCATCACGGCGACCGGGAGCCGCTACGGCGCCTCGCGGGCGCCCGACGACATCTTCTCGCAGAAACCCGATTTCATCGTTCTTGAACATGCGGTGAACGACAACCAGAACGGCACCGACGCGCGCTTGCAGGCCACCTTCGAAGGCGTCGTCCGCCAAAGCCTCAAGTACGACCCCGACGTGCCCGTCGTCACCTTGTTCACCTCCAATTCGGGGGGCGGGAACGCGCAGGAGGTGCACGCGCCCGTGGCCGCACATTACGGCATCCCCATGATCAGCTACCGCGACGCGATCTGGCCCTACGTCACGGCGAACCGCCTCAGGTTCGAAGATCTTTTTTACGATCAGTACGCGCACCCCAACGACGGGGGCATGATGATCGCCGGCCACCTGCTTTATACCTACGTGAAGCGCGCCGCCGCGCAGCGGGGAACCGGGAGCGTTGCCGTACCCGCCCCGCTGGTCACCGACCTTTTTGAACGCGCGGGCATCCTCTCCGAAGGCGACAGCGCGGTCAAGTTCGATTTGGGGACCTGGCAAAAGATCCCGCGTGAGCGGGGCCGCTACGCCTTCACCACCCTCAACGCGGGGCCGTCGGTGCTGACCTTGCGCACCCGGAAACGCGAACTCACCCTCGGGGTGCACATGCAGACCCAGGACACCTCCTCCATCCGGGTCGTCGTTCCCGGCCAGCCCGACCTGTACATCAACAACAACTTCATCTTCGATTACACCAGGCACGTGCACCTGTTCACCGCCGACACCTCGGGCGAGGTCACCGTCCAGATCCACCATTCAGGGTCAAAGTTCACCATCGACCATATCCTGTACGCCGGGCCTGAGGAGTAGGGGCGAATCTCGTTCGCCCCGACGGGCCCTGCGCCTGGGAACGGGCGCGGGAAGTGCCCCGGAGGGTCGAGGCGGTCCGCAGCCCCGGGGCAGCGACTCACGACAGCCTAAATCCTCTATTTTCAGCGTTTTAACGCCCCCATGCCATTGCACCCCGCCCCCCGCGCGGTTACCTTTACCCCTCCCGCGCGAAGGTGGCGAAATTGGTAGACGCCCCAGATTTAGGATCTGGTACCTCGCGGTGTGTGGGTTCAAGTCCCACCCTTCGCACCACGACGTTCACCCGCCGCGATTTTCCACCTGGATGCGCGCACAGATTCACCAAGACGGCCGGGCGATACCGGCGATGACCATCAGAAAGGCAACCCCGTGAAAGCAACCCTGAGCCAGCCCAACGCCGTTGAGCGCGTCCTCGACATCGAAGTTCCCCGCGAGCGCCTCGACAAGGTGTTCCAGGACAAGCTGAAGAAGTACAGCAAGACCATCAAGGTGAACGGCTTCCGCCCCGGTGCGGTGCCCAAGGACGTGATCGCGGCCCGCTACAAGGAACCCATCGCCGCCGAGGCGCTTGAGACCTTGGTGGACGACGCCGTGCGCGAAGCCTGCAAGGAACACAAGATCGAACCCGTCGGCCCCGGCCGCGTGGAGAAGGTCGAGAACGAAGACGGCAAGCCGGTGGTGTTCCAGGCCGTGCTCGAGGTCGACCCCGAAGTGGTGCTGAACGACTACAAGTTCGAGATTCCCGTGAACGCGGTCGCCGTCACCGACGAAACCGTGACCGCGCGCATCGAAGACATCCGCCGCCAGTTGGCCGCCGAAGCGCCTGTGGAGCGCGCCGCCGCCAAGGGCGACGTGGTGATGGCCCGCTACAATCGCATTGAGATGGACGGCCAGGAACAGCCGCTGCCGCAGTACCCCGTGTTCCGCGTGGAACTGGGCAAGGGCAGCGTGGAAGCGCTCGACAACGCGCTCGTGGGCGCGACCAAGGGTGAGACCAAGGATGTGGCCTTCACCTACCCCGCCGACTTCGCCAACCCGATGATGGCCGGCAAGCCCGCCGCCTACTCGCTGACGATCGAGCAGGTGCTGGAAGTGAAGCTCCCCGAGCTGAACGACGAGTTCGCCAAGAACATCGGCTACGAAAGCGTCGCCGAGATGACCGAGAAGCTGAAGGAGCGCCTGACCGAGGCGAACGTCCGTCAGGCGCGCGAAGCGGCCTGGAACGTGGCCATCGACCGCCTGTTGCAGAACCACCCGGTGGAAGTGCCGAAGGCGCGCATCCGCAACTACGTGGAGAACCGCTTGCGCGAGCAGGGTCACGTGCCCGAGCATGACGACCACGGCCACGATCACTCCGACCTCGAGCTTGAAGCCGTGAACCAGATCCGCCGCTGGCGCATCATCGACGCCATCGCGACCAAGGAAAACGTGAAGCCCGACCAAGAGGCCGTGGATGCGCGCATCCGCGAACTCGCGATGCGTTACGGCACCGATTTCGAAGGCCTGAAAGCCAACCTGCGGAGCAGCGGCAAGATCCTCGACATTCGTGAAGAGGTGAAAGCCGAGAAGACGCTGGACCTGGTGATCGGGTACACGGGGTAAGGTCCTCACCCCGTCCTCACCCCCTCCCCTCTCCATCTTCGCTTGCGCGATGGAGAGGGGAGGGGGTGAGGACGGGGAGAGGACAAATGTTCCAAAACGCGACGAAACACCTGAAAACACGCGGCCTTAAGGCGCGTGCCTGCACCCGACGCCCGTGGAAACAGGTATAATTACAGGGAACTTAAGCGAGGTCACATTCCCATGATCGTCCCTACCGTCATCGAAACCACCGGCCGTTCGGAACGCGTTTACGACATCTACTCGCGCCTTCTGAAAGAGCGCATCATCTTCCTCGGCACCGAGATCAACGACGTGGTGGCCAACACCGTCGTCGCGCAGATGCTCTTCCTCGAGTACGAAGACCCGGACAAGGACATCCTCCTGTACATCAATTCGCCGGGCGGTTCCGTGACCGCGGGCCTCGCCATCTATGACGTGATGAAATACGTGAAGCCCGACGTGCAGACCATTTGCGTGGGGTCCGCGTTCAGCATGGGCGCCATCCTCCTCGCGGCGGGCACCAAGGGCAAGCGCTTCATCCTGCCGCACGGCAAGGTGATGCTGCACCAGCCCAGCGGCGGCGCGGGCGGGCAGTCGAGCGACATCCAGATTCATGCGCGCGAGATCGTGAAGACCAAACGCGAGCTGAACACCATCCTCGCCGAGGCCACCGGAAAGACCGTCGAGCAGGTCGAAAAGGACACCGACCGCGACATGTACATGAGCGCGCAGGAAGCCGTGGCGTACGGGATCGTGGACGAAGTGTTCTCTCCCGGTAACCGCAAGAAGCGGAGCATCGAAGCGTGAATAGACCCACCGGTACCGGATCATCGGGCGCGACCGGCGTCCCGCGGTGTTCCTTCTGCGGCAAGGACGCGGGACAGGTGCGTAAACTGATCACCGGTCCGTCGGTTCACATCTGCGACGAGTGCGTCGGCATGTGTACCGAAATCCTCGCCGAAGAGGGCAAGCGCGCGGGAGCCGCGACGGCTGCCGCGGCCGCTCCTCTGCCGGTTCCTTCCGAAATCAAGGAACACCTCGACGGACACGTGATCGGCCAGGACCGGGCGAAGATGTCGCTGGCCGTAGCGGTCTACAACCACTACAAGCGCATTTCGCAGGTGAAGGACGCCGACGGCGTCGAGATCGACAAGTCGAACGTGCTGTTCCTGGGTCCCACCGGCTCGGGCAAAACCTTGCTGGCCCAGACCATCGCCAAGTTCCTGCACGTGCCCTTCACCATCGTGGACGCGACCATCCTCACCGAGGCCGGTTACGTGGGCGAGGACGTGGAGAACATCATCGTCCGCCTATTGCAGGCGGCCGACTACGACGTTGACGCCGCGCAGCGCGGCATCGTGTACGTGGACGAGGTCGACAAGATCTCGCGCAAGAGCGCGAACCCGTCCATCACGCGCGACGTGTCGGGCGAAGGCGTGCAGCAGGGTTTGCTCAAGCTGCTCGAGGGCACCGTGGCGGCGATCCCGCCCAAAGGCGGCCGCAAGCACCCCGAGCAGAATCTGATCCACGTCAACACCCGCAACATCCTGTTCATCTGCGGCGGCGCGTTCGAAGGACTCGACAAGATCGTGGCCCGCCGCACCCGCGAGAGCGGCATCGGCTTCACCGCCACCATCCACTCCAAGAAGGACCGCAACATCGGCGAACTGCTGGCGCTCGCGGAACCCGACGACCTGATCCAGTTCGGCCTCATCCCCGAACTCGTGGGGCGTCTGCCCGTGCTGACCGTGCTCGAGGAACTCAAACCCGAAGCCATGCTGAAGGTTCTCACCGAACCCCGCAACGCCATCGTGAAGCAGTACCAGAAGCTGTTCGAGATGGACGGCATCGCGCTGAAGTTCCAGCCCGAGGCGCTGGAGGCCGTGGTGGCCCTGGCGATGAAGCGCAAGACCGGCGCGCGCGGCCTGCGCGCGGCGATGGAGCACGTGCTGCAACCCCACATGTACTCGCTGCCTTCGCGCGGCGATGTGGCGGAATGCCTGATCACCCGTGATACCGTCGAGAACGGGGCCGAACCGTTGTTGGTTCTCCGTAAAAAACCACGCAAGCAAACGGCTTGAGCCGGGAAATCCGGACCACGTCCTTCAGTGACCGGATGCACTCCCGGAAAGTTGCGACATGAAAAACCGCTCGTACACCTGGACCTTCTGGCCGGCGCCCGACCCCGACGTCATCGGCGAGAACGTGTACTCGTGGCAGTTCCTGCTGCGATTCAACGTTCCCGTGGTGCTGGCCCTGCTCGGCATCTTCACGCTCGACCCCGTCAGCACGTGGACGGGCTGCGACCCCCGCATCCTTCTGGTCGGCGCCGTCATTCAGATGGGCACGTTCGCGGCGGTGATCGCGTACGGCTACAAGCGCATGCCTGTCGCCTTGCGCGAAATGGCGACGCATACCGCCAACGTGCTGGGTGCGGCCATGCTGCCGCTCTCCACCGACCAACCCCTTTTCATGCTTTGGGTGGTGTTCCTCGCCATGGCGACCTGGGACGCGATCGGCAACGTCAAGTCGGCGGCGAATTTTCTGGTGACGCTCGCCGTGCCCTTCGTGAGCCTGATCGGGCACTGGGGACAGCCGCACACCGATGAAAAGCTGGGGATGGCCGCCGTGGTCTCCGTGACCGCCGGGCTGTTGTACATGCTCGCCACCTACATCACCGGCTGGATCCACGACGGGGCGATGGCGAAGGTCGACCGCGCGCGCGAACTGGGCGCGCGCGAGGAACGGGCGCGTCTGGGACACCACCTCGACGCGACCTTGGGCGCGGCTTTGTCCGAAATCGCGCTGTGGCACGAGGTGGCGGTGGCCAGCGAAGTGGAAGGCGCGCAATCCGCGCCGCTGGCCAAAGCCCGCGCCAAGGCCCGCGAGGCCCTGTCGGAGTTGCGGGAGTTGTCGGTGGGGATCGATGCGCGCCCGGCCAACATGGCGGGCCTGGCCGGCGAAATCCAACGACGCGCGGGCCAAATGTGCCGCGATGCCGGAGTGGCCTTCGACTTTCAGATCGGCATGCTGGGCGACCTCTCGCTCGCCGACGCCTACAACGCCTCCATGATCGCCATCGAGGCGGTGGAGAACGCCATCGCCCATGCCAAACCCGATCGCATCACCGTGATGCTCTCGGGTTCGCCCTTGGGCGTGACCGTCGAGGATGACGGCGTCGGATTCGACCCCGCGTCCGTGAACCGGGGCCGGGGCCTTCGCAACCTCGCCGCGCTGGCGGCGGCGCTGAACGCCCCGCTCGAACTCGAGAGCAAACCCGGCGCGGGCACCCGCGTGCGGGTGTTTTCCGCACGCGGGTAACCGGAGGCGTGCGGGTGTTTTCCGCACGCGGCTGACCGGAGGCGTGCGGAGCCAGCGCGCCCGGCCTTTCGGGGCCTTTTGGCCTCGCCCTTCCTGCCGTCTTCCGCCGTCTTCCGCCGCCCCCTCGTCCCTGCCCCCCGCCCCCGGGAGAAGTTCTCGTTGAGACACGCATGAAACATTGACGATTATTTTATTGTTTCCTTTTGTAACGAATGCGCCGCCCGCCATTCCTGATCAGGAGAATCGCATGGCCATCCGTCTGTTCGCGCGCCTTTGGTCGACCTGTCTCATCGTCTTCGCCGTGACCACGACGTCGGCTCAGACATGGGTTCCCCTGACGTCGGGAACGACCGAGTCCTTGTACAGCGTCTTCTTCACCAGCCCCACCGTCGGTTACGCGGGGGGAACAACCAATACCATCCTGAAAACTACCGACGGCGGCTCGAGCTGGACGAAGCTCAACCTGACTTCGTTGGGTCATGATTATGAGACCGCGCAATACCTCTCGCTGTACTTCCCGACCGCCAATGAGGGCTATGCCGTTGGAACGATCAGCGGTGCCGGGGTCATTTTAAAAACCACGGATGCGGGGGCTTCATGGACACCCCAGACCCTGCCGGCCTCCGTGCTGCCCAGCAATTTTTTCTACGGAGGCCCCACGCGCCAGTTCGTGTGCGCCACCACCAGTCAGATCGCGGGCGCCTCGGGCGGGTCGACGTGGACGACACTGTACAGCAACCCGGGACATCAGCTCCAAGGCATCGCCTTCGTCGATTCCCTGACCGGCGTGGCGGTGGGGTACGGCGGCGCGGCCATCCGCACCACCAACGGCGGGACGACCTGGAGCGACATCACCATGACCACGGCCGGGGCGTGGCGTGATCTGGAGTACGCGGGCGGCCGGACCCTGTATGCGGTCGGCTGGAAATCCGGCGCGGGAAGCATCATCAAGAGCATTGACGGGGGTGCGACGTGGAGCGATCAGGTGTCGGGTTCGAGCGTTGATTTATACGGCGTGTCGTTCGCGGATACCGCGAACGGCTTCGCGGTCGGCGGCTCGACGGCCACGGGAACGATCATGCTGCTGAGAACCACCAACGGCGGGACGACCTGGACGAACGGAAGCACTTCATCGACCAATCAGTTCCTGTTCGCCGTGCACGCGGTGACACCCGGTCTTGCCTATGCCGTGGGTCAGGGCGGGGTGATTTTCAAGACGGGAAGCAGTACCGGGATCACGCCGCGCGCCGCCCGAAGCACGCGCTTCAAAACCCTGCGGACCTGGACCGATGCGCGGGGCCGGATGCTGCCGGCGATGAAGGCCGAGTCGTCCCCGAACGCGATCCTGGTGCCGACGTCCGGGCCTTGAAAACCCCCGGCTCAAGGGCGTGAGGATCGTGATCGCCCCGTAAATGTTGATTCCGGAACCGTTCACGTGACGAGCGGATCAACGGCGCCGCCCGTCCCCCGATTCCACCCGATTCCACCCGATTCTCAAGGAGGTTCGCATGGCCCAGACACAACGTTTCCCCCGGATCCTTTTCGGCATGACCCTGTTGCTCGGCTCGCTCCCCTCATTCGCGCAGACTTGGACCTCGCTGACGAGCGGCTCCACCGCCAACCTCGGTTCGGTCCACTTTCCGACCGCTCAGGTCGGTTACGCCACCGGCCTCAACAATGTGGCGGCCAACATTTTGAAGACGACGAACGGCGGCGCCAGCTGGGCGCCCACCACCAACATGAACTGGACCTACCTGGGTCTTCACTTCCTCAACGCCGACACCGGGTGGATCGTCGGAAACGGCGGCGACATCCGCAAAACCGTGAACGGCGGCACCAGCTGGATCAACCAGACTCCCGTCGGCGGAACGGATCACCTGAACGCCGTGCAGTTCGTCAACCCGTTGGTGGGATGGGTGGCGCTGAACAGCGGCGGTTCCGTCCGTAAAACCACGGACGGCGGCACGACCTGGACCACGCAATCGCTCGGGCAGTCCATGAACGTGTACGGACTCTGGTTCCATGACACGCTGACGGGCTTCACGGCCGGCTCGCAAGGCATCCGCAAAACCGTGAACGGCGGCACGTCGTGGACGAGCGTCTCGAGCACCAACCTGACGACGATCACTTTCCCGACGCGCGCGGTGGGGTACGCCGCCGGCGGGCTTGCGGTCATCCTCAAATCCACCGACAGCGGCAACACCTGGTCGTCGAAGTTCGGAGGCGTCTTCAGCTCGTTCAACGCCAACAGCTTTCACTCACTCAGCTGCGTGGATGCGGACCGCTGCTATGCGGCCGCCTCCACCACCGGCGGCGTGTGGCGCATATTCGCGACCTTGGACGGCGGCGCCAGCTGGGCGGTCGTCGACTCCGGATCGGGCGCCGGCTTCACCGGGAAGGTCGGAATCCATTTTCCCAATGCCTCCGCCGGATATTTCGTCGCGCAAGGCGGACAGATCCGGAAAAGCGGCGCGGTTCCCGCGTCGCTCACCTCGTACGAGAAATCCAAAACCTCCGCAGCGCCTCGCCTTTTGCGGAACGCCGCGATTTGGCGATTCGATTTTACGCTTGAAAAGGCGGAACGCTACGAAGCCACGTTGACCGACCTCAACGGGCGGGTGGTGTGGGCGACTTCCGGGCGGAGCGCGGCGGGACCGTTGGCGCTGAACATTCCCGCGCAGGTCACGGGGCGCGGAGTCCATGTGCTGAGCTTCCGTGCCGGTAGCACGCGTCATGCGCTGCGGCTTGCCGCAACCGATTAAGTCGCCAGCAAACTCCCCGAACACGACCCGGCGATCGTACCTAGATTTCCGGGTCATGAAGCCCTCCGCACGCCCGTTCGTCACCACCAAAAGCGCTTCCGGGAATCGCGGCGGCGCGGGCGTGGCCACGGGCCTGGCTCTCGTCACCAAGAACGGACGCGCGGCCGCCACCGCCGCGACGGTGGAGTGCCTGCTGTTGCCGGGGCGCGGCAAGCTCATTCTCACCGGCAACCTGATCGGCTCGGCGCGCGACGCGGCGCAGGTCGCCGTCAGCCTGGCGCGGGCGCGGGCCAAAGCCCTCGGGCTTGATCCCGGCCTTTTTCTCCGCACCGACATCCACTTTCACGTGATGGATCCGCTGCCGCCCAAGGGCGGCCCCTCCATCGGCCTGCCGATGTTCGTCGCGCTCATCTCGGCATTGACGGGCGATCCGGTGGACGCGCGGACGGCCTACACGGGAGAACTGTCGCTCACGGGCGCGGTGCTGGCGGTGGAGGGAATCGCGGAAAAGGCGAAGGCCGCGGCGCGGGCCGATTGCACGCGCCTTTACCTGCCCGAAGAAAACTCCGTCGACCTGAAACGACCTCCGAAGTCTCTGGCGACGCAGGCGGTCGCCTCGGTCGATCACTTGGGATTCACGGATCGTAAAACCGCCTCACCGCGCACACGCCTCACCGGACTTTAGGACGAATCGGCTCCCACGGACCGATCCTCGAACAACTCGCCACAGAACGTCACGATGTCGCAAACCGAACTGTCTTCCGCCCTGACCCGCAACGCCGCCGCCATCCAGGCCCGCATCGACGCGGCGTGCGCCCGCGCGTCCCGCAACCCCGCCGAGGTCGAACTCATTTGGGTCAGCAAAACCCACCCGGTTGAAACTTTGGTCGCCGCGCACGATTGCGGAGCGAAACTCTTCGGCGAAAACCGCGTGCAAGAGGTATTGGAAAAGTTCCCGTTGCCCGCGCACGAATATGGCACCGCACGCGATTACGAGCTTCACCTGATCGGCAGCCTGCAGCGCAACAAGGTCCGCAAGGTGTTGCCGCTGTGCACCACCATCCACTCGGTGGACAGCCGGGAATTGTGGGAAGCGATCAACCGCATCGCCGGAGAACTAAACGTGAGACGGCGCGTTTTGATTCAGGTGAACACCTCGGGTGAGGCGAACAAATCGGGGGTCGCGCCGGAAGCCTTGCTCGATTTTCTCGCGTCGCTGCCCCCGGCTCCGCACCTCGACCTCACGGGCCTGATGACCATGGGCCCCGTGGACGGCGGCCCCGAGGCCGCGCGCCCGTGCTTCCGGCAACTGGCGGCGCTGCTGGCCGAAGCGCGCGCGCGCTTCGGCGCGGCGCACCCTCGCCTCGCGAAGCTCTCGATGGGGATGTCCGGCGATTTCGAAATCGCCGTGGAAGAGGGCGCTCATTACGTGCGCGTGGGCACCGCGCTTTTTGGATCCCGGTGAGCGAAGACCGTTAAATCGGGCTGCCGGCGGTTTTGCGCGCCAGCCAGATCGCCGCGAAGGCCCCCAGCGGGAAGCTCGCCAGCGACGCGATCCAGAACCAGCCCGGGTGCGGCAGGGCCATCAGGTTCATCACGCCGAACGCGAGCAGCACCCCCTCCACCACCAGCGCAGGCCAGGTGGTCCACGGATCGCGCGACACCTTGAGGGCCATGTACGCGCCCGCCAGGGTGCCCAGGCAATAGCTCAGCGCCACCCACAACAGCGCGCCCACGGGCAACGCGCGGACCATCGCCGCCACCTGCTCCTTGTTTTTGAAGTCGACGCCCGTCGGAATCGGCCACAACTTGTGTCCCAGCGACTGGATGATCATCACCACCGTGATGGCGGCGCACAACCCCAACACGGCTCCCAAAATTTTGCGCCACAGGGGGGAAACGGAAGCGGACACCGCTTGGGTCATGAAAATCTCCGGGGGTTTGAAAATCGGATGGAGGCTGAAACGCTGAGGTTTGAAAGGTAATCAGCCAAGCAATGCCGACCGGAAACCCCGACCGAACCCGCATCTCATCCGCCTGCCCCTTCAAGATCCATGAACCCTGTTGCCGGAACTCGTCCTGATTACGGGTTCCGGGATTTGCGTTCCGAGTTCTGAGTTCCGAGTTCTGAGTTCTGAGTTCAAAGTACCGCCCCCCTGAGTTTACCTTTCCTCCATGCTCAATCCCGACGACATCCGCCGCCACGAATTCACCCGCGCCTGGCGCGGCTACGACCGCGGTGAGGTTCACGCCCTGCTGGACGCGCTGGCGCGGGAATTCGAGGATCTGACGGCCCGCCACAAGGCGCAGGCCACCGAGCTCAAGGAGCTGAAAGAAGAGGCCGCGCGTTATCGGAACGCCGAGAAAACCCTGCAGGACGCCGCCCTTGCCACCCAGCAGGCCCTCGAGGAAAAACGGCGCGCGGCCGAGCAGGAGGCTGCGGGCCTGCTCAAGGAAACGCGAAGCCGGCTGGAGGCGGAAACCACCGCCGCCGGCGTGAAGGTGGCGGCATTGCGCGTGGAGCTGCAAACGCTCGAAAACGAACGCGCACGATTCTATTTGCGCTTTCAAAACTTGCTCAACGAGCAATCGGCCCTGCTCGAATCGTTCATGGACGCGCCTTCGGCCGGTACGCCGACACCACCATCCGCGCCCGGCTCCGAGCCGCCACACGCGCCGCTTGACGGCGAACGTTTCGCCTGACGACGCGCCGCGCGGACCCCGCGCGCGAGGGCTCCGATGGCCGCAAACCAGCCTTGCACCCTTGCAGTGTTATCGTCGCGGGGGCCTGAAGGCCGAGGCGATTCCGCCCCCCGCCTTTTGTAGTATATTCGGGTCAGAGAGAGGCAGCCTCCCGCGCACGAATCCGGTTCCGTGTCAGACCGCACAAGTCGAAACACCCGGGCCCGTTCTGCGGAGCGACGGCTGCGGAGACGAAAACGCGCGAACCCCACGCGGAACCGCGCAGACGGGATGGATATCATGGAAAACACGGCACCGGCCCCCAAGGGCTTCAATTGGCTCAAGCTGCTCGGCATCCTGGCGATCGTCGGCGTGATCATCGCCGTGGGACGCATCGTCCTGCGCGTGTTCCGCGAAAAGCGGGAAACCGAAGCGGACACGCACGAGGCGGCGTAATCACCTCGGCGATCCGCCGGGACGCGACAGCGCGCAGGGTTTGAATCCCGTCCCCGGCTCCCTTCGCCTCGCGTCATGATGCGCCTTTGCCCCGAATCCCTGTGGGACTCCCTCGCCGCCGCGGATGACTCCGCGACGTTCTTTCAGACTCCGGCCTGGCACCGCCTCGCGGCCCGGTATTACCGCGCGGAATCCGCACCGCTTCTGTTCGACTTCGCGGGAGGTCCGGCGTGCCTGCCCTTGCTGCGCGATCGACGCTGGGGCCGCGCCCGATATTTCAGCCCCTTCGGCACCTACACCGCCGTGGTCTGCCCCCGCGCCCTTGCGCCGCACGAGAAGGCCGAAATCGAGGCGACACTCAAGCCGCTCAACCTGCACCTCGCCTCATCGCCGTTCACCCGCAACGCCGTGAGCGTCGGCACCCCGACCCTTTCACGCACCCAGATTCTGAATCTCGTCGACTTCGACCCAGGCCAGCCCATGCGCGGCTGGTCCCCCGACCCGCGGCGCAAGGTGCGCATGGCCCGCGAGGCCGCGGTGCGCGTACGGTTCGCGACCTCGGCCGATGACTGGCGGGCCTACTTCGCCGTGTACGAAAAGTCCATGCGACGCTGGGGGCCGCGGGCGTCGTCCACGTACCCCGAATCGTTGTTCACGCTGTTGCGGACGCTTCCGGAAACGTCGATGCGCTTGTGGCTGGCCGAACATGAGGGCCGCATCGTGGCCGGGTACATCGCCTTTTATCACAACCGTCATGCGTGCATCTGGCATGGGGCCTCCGACCCGGATTTCTTCAAACTGGGTGCGGTGCAACTCTTGTACCACGACATGAGCGCGCACGCGGCGGAGGCGGGATACCCCGTTTTCGACCTTTTGGGCAGCGGAGGGAACGCCTCGCTGGAGGCCTACAAAGCCGGGTTCGGGGCCACCACCAAGGTCTATCAGGGGTCGCTCAACCGCACCGGGGTCGTGGGCGCGCTGGCCGCAATGCGGGCACGACTGGCCCAAAAGCGCCGGCAGGAACCGCCTCGCTGACGACCACCGGGCGACCATTGAACGCCCGGGGGACTTCTACCTTGCCGCCTCTGATGCAACCTCACCTCTCCCCCGCCGAACAGGCCCTGCTGGAGGACTACCGCGCCTTCGTGGCGCGCGCTTACGCGCGGGATTTCGGGGTGACCGATGAGGCCCAGGCAGCGCAGATCGCCCTCGAGTGGTTCCAGGTTGACCGCCCGGGGCCTTCCGGCTCCGCGCTTGACGAACACTTCGCCGAGGCGGCGCGCGTCCCCGACGCGCGCCGCGTGCTCGACCTCGCGGCGGGGATGGGCACCGCGGCGCTGCGCGGCGCGGCGCTAGGGTTCGAGATGCACGGGGTGGAGCCCGACGCGGAAAAGCTCTCGCTTTTCCGCCGCCGCGTCGCCACGCTCGCCTTGGCGGGGTTCCCCGAGGGCACGGCGCGGATGCCGCGCATGGCGCGCGCCGTGGGGGAGCGCCTCCCGTACAAAAACGATGTGTTCGACGCCGTGACCTCCTACCAGACCCTGGAGCATGTGCAGGATGTGGAGGCGGTGCTCGCCGAAATGCTGCGCGTGGTGCGCCCCGGCGGCGTTCTGCACCTGCGTTGCCCCGACTACCGCGGCACTTTCGAAGGCCATTACCTGCTGCCGTGGTTGCCGTTGCTGCCGGCGCCTCTGGCGCGCTTGTACCTGCGCCTCCGCGGCCGCCCGTCGACGGGTTACGCGGGGTTGACCTACACCACGCGGCCGGGCCTTGTGCGAGGCTTGAAGGAGGCCGCATCGCGCGCGGGGATAGAGATCGAGGTGACCGACCTGGAGCGTGAACGGATCGGCGCGCGTTTGCGCGACAAAGGACTGCCGTCTTCGGGTTTTTTGGTGACGCTTGCAGAGTTCGCGCTGTATCTGAAGCGGGCCTTCCGCGCGGAAACGCAGATCAACCTGTGCGTGTTCAAGCGACCCGGTTGACCACCCCACCCACACCGCCGCTTGTTTTCGGGCTTGAGTTGAGCTTAGGTTAGAACTCCTCTTTGACCGAAGGTTTGCTTAGAATGACCGTGAGCCGAACACGATTTTTTCCGCGTTTCATTTCTGATTTTTCTTCACCGCCACCGTGATGTAAGCCCACGTCCACTTGCGTGAACCGGGCGCGCGGTCGAGCTTGTCGAGCGCGTAGGCGCACGCCTGAACCGCCATGCCGACAAAGGGGATCACGGGGATCCAGCGCATGGGGCCGCGTTGCAGGCGATAGAGTTGATGGACGAACAATTGCCCGAAGGTCACCCAAAAGCCCGACAGCGGTTTCACCTCGATGCGTTCGAACCCGGCTTTCGCGAACAAATGTTCCAGGCCGTAGCGCGAGTAGCGGTAGAAGTCGCGCGGCTCTTCGTGGATGTGCCAGATGAAAGGCGTGACGTATACCGCGCGCCCGCCGGGCGCGAGCACGCGGGCCGCTTCGCGGAGGGCCGCCTCGGGCTCCTCGAGATGCTCGAGCACCGAAGAACACATGACCACATCGAATGCGCCGTCGCGGAAGGGAATGTGGTACGCCGTGGAAGCCACATCGACCGCATGATGCCCGTGCAGGCTCGCGGGGTGATCGATGCCGACGTGGCGGGTGACGCGGCCACGGGTCATGCGCGTGTAAGGCTTGCGGCCGCAGCCGATGTCGAGCAGCGCGCCGCGCGGCGGCACGCTGGTGACCTCCCGGAGAGCGGCCTCCAGGGCCCGGTCGCCGATGCGATAAACCAACCAGTCGCGAAGCTCCATGCGCGGTTACGACTGCCCCTTAGCGCTCAGCCACACGTTGCCCGCGCCGGCGAGTTCGCGCAGGCGATCGAAGCATTCGGGGCCGGGGTCGATGTGGTATTTGTCGCTGACCACGTCCACGGTTTCACCGCGCGTGGAGTGTTCGGAATCAAGATGAAACACCAAACGGCAGGGGCCGGGGTTGGCTTCGCACACCGCGCGCAGCTCCTCAAGCTGCTCGGGCTGCAGACCTGAAGTACGCAGACGCATGTGAATGCTGCGCGCCAGCAAACTGCGGGCACCGGCCAGCGGCATCACCTTGGCGGCGGTGAGCTTGTGCACGCGGCGGTCCTCGTCCCAGGTCAGCGCGCCGCGGATGAGCACCATGGAGTCGGTCTCCACCTCGTGCCTCACGCTTTCGAACACGTCGGACCAAATGGCCACATCCACCTTGCCGGTGAAGTCCTCCAGGTCGGCGAACGCGAAGGTGCGGTTGTCCTTGGGGCTGATGCGCTGTTTCACGCGCGTGATCATGCCGCCGAGGATCACGTTCGACCCGGAGGAAATCATCTTCAGGCGCTCGGGGTCGAGCGGCGAGGAGGCGAAGCCCTCCAGCTCGGCGCGGTACGGTTCGAGCGGATGGCCCGAGAGGTAAAGGCCGAGGACTTCCTTCTCCTTTTCGAGCATCTCGTGATACGGCCACGGGTCGACACCGGGGAGCGCGGGCTCGTCGGACGCGGCCGAAGCGCCGTCGCTTTCATCCCCGCCTCCGAACAGGCTCACCTGGCCGAGGTCGCGGTCGGCCTGCACACCGGCGGCCCAGGCCATCGCGGTCTCCACGGCGGCGAACTGCTGCGCGCGGTTGCCGGGAAGGTCGTCGGGCAATGCCCCCGCGAGGATGAGCGATTCGAGCGCGCGGCGGTTGAGCGCCTGCGAATCGACGCGACGGCACAGGTCGAACAGGCTGGTGAACGGGCCGTTCTTGCGCCGCTCCTCCACCAGCTTTTCCACCGCCGCGAGGCCGACGTTCTTCACGCCCGCCAGTCCGTAGATGATGCGGCCGTTCTCGGCCCGAAAGTGCGCGTCGCTGCGGTTGATGTCGGGGAACTGCACGTCCACGCCGATCTGGCGGCACTCGTTCAGCAGCACCACCAGTCGGGTGGTGTCCTGCATTTCGGAGTTCATGTTGGCCGCCATGAACTCCGCCGGGTAGTTGGCCTTCAGCCACGCGGTCTGGTAACCGACCAAGGCGTACGCCGCGGAGTGCGACTTGTTGAACGCGTACTGCGAGAAGGGGATGAGGATGTCCCAGAGCCGCTCCGCCAGGGCCGGGTCGTACCCGCGCTCCTTGGCGCCGCCCACGAACTTGGGCTTGAGCTCCTTCATCTTCTTCTCGTCCTTTTTACCCATCGCGCGGCGGAGCAGATCGGCGCCGCCGAGCGTGAAGCCGCCCAGCACCTGGGCCAGCTGCATCACCTGCTCCTGGTACACGATGACGCCGTAAGTCTCCTTCAGGATCGGTTCGAGATCCTTGTGGTAGTAGTCGGGCTTCTGGTGCCCGCGCTTGCGCGCTATGTAGTCGGGGATGAACGCCATGGGGCCCGGTCGGTACAAGGCGTTCATGGCGATCAAATCCTCGAGACCCGAGGGCTGCAGCTTGCGGAGGTAATCCTGCATGCCGCCCGATTCGAACTGGAACACGCCCACCGTCTGGCCGCGCCCGAGCATGGCGAGGGTCTTGGGGTCCTCCATGTCGAGCTTCAGCGGGTCGATGTCGAGACCGTGGTTGCGCTTCACCTGCGCGATCGCGTCCTGGATCACCGACAGGTTGCGCAGCCCCAAAAAGTCCATCTTCAGGAGCCCGATATCCTCGGAGTAGCGCATGTCGTACTGGATCATCACCTGATCGGAACCGGGCTGACGGAACAGGGGCGCGAAGTTCACCACCGCCTTGGGCGCGATGATCACCGCGGCCGCGTGCATGCCCGCCTGGCGCACGATGCCTTCCAGAGCCAGGGCGAATTCCCACAACTGCTTGTAAGGCTCGCCGCCCGCGGCGATGGTTTGCATCACCTCCGACAGGTCGGAGGCGTAGGTGTTGTCCTTGTTCTTGTCGTCGGCCGGGCGCACCAGGCCCTTGGCGAGCGGCGGTATGAACTTGTTGATGCGCTCCACCTCGCGGTGGTCGATGCCCAGCACGCGCGCCACGTCCTTGAGCACGGCCTTGGCCTTCAAACGCCCGTAGGTCACGATCTGCGCCACCGACTCGGCGCCGTACTTGTCGACCACGTACTGGATGATCTCCGCGCGGCCGCCGTCGGAGAAGTCGGTATCGATATCGGGCATCGACACGCGTTCGGGGTTCAAAAAGCGCTCGAACAGCAGACTGTACTTCACCGGGTCCACGTCGGTGATGCCGATGGCGTAGCACACCAGCGAGCCCACCGCGGAGCCGCGACCCGGGCCCACGGGAATCCCCTTGGCCTTGGCCGCGTTGATGAAGTCCTGCACGATGAGCATGTAGCCGGCCACGCCCATGTTCTTCATCACCTCGAGCTCGTAGTCGAGGCGCTTGTTCAGGGCCTCGTCGGGGGCGTTGTAGCGGGTTCTGAGCCCCTCGCGCGCCAGGTGGGCGAGGAAGGCGTCGGCGTCGGCGAACTCCGGCGGAATCGGAAACTGCGGCAGGTACAAGGTGCCGAACGAGATGGTGACGTTGCACGCGTCCGCCAGCTTCGCGGTGTTCTCCAGCGCGCCGGGGTAGCGTCCCAAAAGCGCGGCCATCTCCTCGCCCGACTTCAGATAATACTGGTCGCTGGGAAAACGCGGATGATCGGCCTCGGCGAGTTTCGCGTTGGCCTCGATGCACAAAATCACTTCGTGCGCCTTCGCGTCCTTTTTGGCCACGTAATGCACGTCGTTGGCGGCCAGCAGGTTCCACCCGGCCTCCTCGTGCAGCTTCAGAAAGAACTTGTTGACCGTGCGCTCGTCCTCGACGCCGTGGTCCTGAACCACCAGGTACACGCGATCGCGCCCCTCACCGGCCCCATCACCTTGGCCGAGCGAGGCAAGGAACTCCAGAAAATCACGGCCGCGCGCCTCTTGGCCTTTGAGGTAGTTCCACCCCGCCTCGCTATCGAGGTTGGGCACGAGGAAAAACAGGCCGTCGGCGTGTGCACGCAGCAGTTCGCGATCGACGCGGGGTTTCTGGAAAAAGCCCTCGAGGTGCCCTGCGGAACACAGCTGCAAGAGGTTGCGGTAGCCCGCCTCGTTCTCGGCCAGAACCGTGAGCCGATGCCAGGGGCGCTCGCCGGGCGCGTAGTTCGTGTTTGCGCGCGCGTCGGGCGACACGTACAGGTCGCAGCCCACGATGGCTTTGAGGCCCGCCTTTTTGGCGGCGGTGTAAAACTCCAGCATGCCGAACATGTTGCCATGGTCGGTGAGCGCCAGCGCCGTCTGCCCCATCGCCTGCGCCGCCTTGATCAGCCCGCCGATGCGCGGGGTCGCCCGCAGCATGGAGTATTCCGAGTGCACATGCAAATGCACAAAGGCTTCCGCCGGGGTTTTGGGCACGGCGGGGGCTTCGGGGGCGGTTTCAGCGGCGGAATCTGGGGCGGACATGGCGAAATTCGGTGAAATTATGGGGTTTTAGGGGTTTGTTCGGGGTTTCAAAACGGCCTCCGGGTACGGAAAACCGCCGTGAAACCTGATGCCAACCTAGCTTCCGAGGCGGGGGGCCGCAAGCGGCACAGAGGGGGGGAAAAGAAGGGGAAAAGAGGAGTGAAGACGGGTTCGGGGCATCGCTTCGCGACGAGATTCGGGTTCAGGAAAATTCCGAAGGTCTACGGACCCCACTCCAAAAGGCCTACAGGCCTAAATCAACGAGGTCAACCCGGCCCAAATCCAGAAGGTCCATATGCCACACTCCAAAAGGCCTACCCGACCTACACGAAAAACACGTGCACGATCAGCGCGATGAGCGCCGCCAGCCACCCGAACGGCAGTGAGCCGGTGATGCCGATCCAGTACCCCAGGTCGTAGAACCAACCCGAGTTCGGTACGGCGTACATCTTGATGTCGAAGAACAGCCGGAAGATCAGCGTGTAGGGCGCGATCATGCCGTGCCAGATGCCCGAGAAAAACCCCGGCGGCGAGGCCGGGTCGATGGGAGTGGAACCGACGAACCCGCAACCCGCGAGAAGCACGGCCGCGAACCCGGTGACGAGGATGGTGCGGGAACGGTTCATGGTAGGCCTCCAAATAGCGAGTGGCTTGTGGGTAGTGGCTCTTGAATGGCAAGGAAAGCTTCCGCTCCCCACGGTAGACAACGAACAAACAGCCAATAACGAATACGCTTTACCCACTAGCCACAACCCACTACCCATTTCGATAGTGAAGTTAGGAACGAGGTTACATCCCCTGCCAGAACTTGAAGTTGCTGACCTCGATGTCGTGCGGCGACGGCATGGGGAAGAACTTGTAGCGGTGCGGCGAGGCGAACATGAACCCGTGGCGGATCTTGCGGTAGGAGATCTGGTCGAGCGGGCAGAACAGCGAAAGGCCCTTCGTGTCCTTCTTCGGGTTCTCCTGCATCTCCAAAATCGCATCGCGCAGCTTGGAAGGGTGCAGGAACGGGAACGGCGCCTGCGCGAACGGGTTGGTCTCGAAGGTTTCCAGGAACTCGCGGATGTTCAGTTCGATCTGCGTGTAGAACAACTTGGGGCTGCCCTTGGTGTTGCCCGGCGCGGTGATGAACGAGCCGAAGTCGGGCATGGCCAGAGGCGAGAGCACCAGCATCGACAGGGGCGCGATCTCGGCGTAGGTGCGCAGGTAACCGCTTTGGTGCTGCGCCGTGTAGGTGCCGGGCGTGAGCTCCAGAACCTGCGCCTCGGAGTTGGTGAGGTACAGCTTGAGGATGTAGTCGAAGTCCATGTGTTCCAGCACGCGGTACGAGCTGATGAACTTGGTGCGCTTGGGCGTGCCGTCCTCGTGGGGCGTCATCTCGGCCAGCGCCTCGTCGATCTTGAAGTACGGGTTGCGGAAGTTGATGTCGATCTCGGCGAACACCAGCTTGCCGTTGTAATGACGCACCGAGCCCACCAGATAGTGGCGCGCGAAGTCCTGCGGGTCCAGCTGCGAGGCGATCAGCGCCTGGTTGGGGTACAGGATCTGATAAAGATGATTCTGCAACGACATGGCTTAGTACCCCCAGTACCGCTTGAGCATCGGCGCGATGACGACCGACATGACACCCATAAGCTTAATCAGAATGTTGAGGGCCGGGCCCGCGGTGTCCTTGAACGGGTCACCCACGGTATCACCCACCACCGAGGCCTTGTGCGCGTCGGAACCCTTGCCGCCCGATGCGCCCGCCTCCACGGTCTTCTTCGCGTTGTCCCACGCGCCGCCGGTGTTGGACATGAAGATCGCCAACGCCACGCCCGAGACCGTCACGCCGATGAGGAAGCCGGTGAGCATGGGCACGCCGCCGAGGAAGCCCACCACCACGGGCGAGAGGATCGCGAGCACGCCGGGGACGATCATCTCGCGCAGCGCGGCCGTGGTGGAGATGTCGATGCAACGGCCGTAGTCGGGCTCGGCCTTGCCGGCGAGCAGGCCGGGGATGGTACGGAACTGGCGGCGCACCTCTTCCACCATCTTGAACGCGGCACGGCCGACGGCCATCATGCAGCTGGAGGAGAACAGGTAGGGCACCATGCCGCCCACGAGCAGGCCGATCAACACCATGGGGTCGGTGACCTCGATGGTGCCCACGCCGGTTTCCTCCTTGAAGGCCGAGAACAGCACCACGGACGTGAGGGCGGCCGAGGCGGTGGCGAAACCCTTGCCGATGGCGGCGGTGGTGTTGCCCACCGCGTCGAGCTTGTCGGTGTTCGCGCGCACGCCGGAGGGCTGCTCCGACATTTCGGCGAGGCCGCCGGCGTTGTCGGCGATGGGACCGAAGGCGTCCACCGCCAACTGGATGCCGAGGAACAGCTGCACGCCCAGCGTGGCGATGGCCACGCCGAACAGGCCGGCCTGCCAGTAACCCAACAGCACGGTGGCGGCCATCACGAGGATCGGCAGGGCCGTGGAGGCCATGCCGACGCCCATGCCGGTGATGATGTTGGTGGCCGGCCCCGTCTCGGAGGCCTTCACGATGGAGTTCACCGGCTTGCGGCCGGTGCCCGTGTAGTATTCAGTGAGCAGGCCGATGGCCGTGCCGCCCACCACGCCGATCACCGTGGCCCAGAACAGGTTGATGGCCCCGATGCCGTCACCGAAGGTGCGGCCGCCCAACGTGAAGTGGAAGATCGGCCAGCTGAACAGCGCCGCGAAGGCCGCCGCGGCGAACGTGCCCTTGTTGAGCGCCGCTTGCGGCGAACCGCCCTCGCTCACGCGCACAAGGCCCATGCCGAGGATTGAGGCGATCACCCCGCCCGCGCCCAGCGTGAGAGGCAACAGGCACAGCGCGATTTTAAGATCGGTGGGAGCGTCCACGGCGAGACCGAGGATCATGCAGCCCAGCACCGTGGCCACGAACGACTCGTAGAGGTCGGCGCCCATGCCCGCCACGTCGCCCACGTTGTCGCCCACGTTGTCGGCGATGGTCGCGGGGTTGCGGGGGTCATCCTCGGGAATGCCGGCTTCCACCTTGCCCACGAGGTCGGCGCCCACGTCGGCGGCCTTGGTGTAAATGCCGCCGCCCACGCGCGCGAAGAGCGCGATGCACGAGGCGCCCAGCGCGAAGCCCGAGAGGATGGGGAGCGACCACAGGTTCATCTCCTCGACCGAGCGGCCGAAGGAATGCATGGTGGAATACATGATCGCGGAAATGCCGATGAGGGCCAGGCCCATCACGCTCATGCCCATCACGCTACCGCCGGCGAAGGACACCTTGAGCGCCTGATTCAGGCTGGTGCGCGCGGCCCAGGTGGTGCGGAAATTCGACTGCGTGGCGATCTTCATGCCGAAGTACCCGGCGAGCGCCGAGCACCCCGCGCCCAGCAGGAAGGTCGCGGCTTCCCACTTCAGGAAGCTGTGGCTGCCGAAGAACAACAGCACCGCGGCCGCGATCGCGAACGGGGTCAGCACCTTGTACTCGCGCTTCAGGAACGCCATCGCGCCCTTGGCCACGTAGCCGCCGATGCGCGTGAGCTTCTCGTCGGGAACCTCGAGGGCCATGATCCAGCGGGATTTCCACGCGGCGTAAACCAGGGCGACGAGCCCTCCCGCGAAACCGAGCAGAAGGGGGAGATTGTACGAGAAGTCCATGACAGCCTTTCAGGTTTCCAACCGCGCCCGGAATCGTGCCGGGGCCGGAATGTTGCGGAAGCAGTGCGATGCGCCGACAATGTGCCGACCGGTGTTCCGCCGTCGGAGGCGCGGGGGCAGCGACCGGTGACGGAGCGAGGGACGACGAAGAGCGGCTAAGAACGACGAACGGCGACAAATGGGTGCGCCATTTTCGGTTACGCTAATCTACTATCTCGGGTATGGGTTCGCCTACGGATTCTTCCGCCATCTCACCGATCTTCGCCTTCAACGGCGACGCCGACGGCATCATCAGCCAACACCTCCTGCTGCTGGCCGGGATCACGCCGGAGCGCCGTTTGACGGGCCTCAAACGCGACCTCCGCCTGCTGCGCCACATCGTCGAGACCGATGGCGCATCGGGTGAGCGCGGCCTCCGGCTTTACGTCTGCGACATCAACCTGGCCGACAATCGGGATGATCTGATCAGGCTCATGCGGAATCCTACCACTCTCGTCACGTGGTATGATCATCACGAGCCGGGCCCGGTTCCCGACCTCCCCGGCCTCCGCACCCGCATCGCCACCGGCCGGGGCGCGTGCACGGGCCTGTTGGTGCATGCCGATCTTTTGGCCCAGGGCTTGGGTCAGGACCCTCGATGGGCGGCCATCGCCGCCCACGGCGACAACCTCCCGGAGGCGGCGGACAGCCTGCTCGCCCCCCTGGCCTTGACCGAAAGCGACCGCGCCGCCTTGCGCGAGGCCGGCACGCTCATCAATTACAACGCCCACGGCGAAAGCCCGGCCGACGTGCTCTTTCAACCATTAGCCGTGGCAACGCGCATGGCCGACTTCCGCGACCCCATGGCCTTCATCCGCGAGAGCGGGTTCATCGAACCCTTGCGGGCGCAACTGCGTGACGACGAGGAACGGATGGGGGCCTTGACCCCGACCACCGGGGGTGTGGGGGCGGCTTTGTATGTGTTGCCGGGTGAGGGGTGGGCGCGGCGCCTGGGGTCCACGTGGGCCAGCCGCGCCGCGCTGCAAAATCCCGAAAAGGCGTTCGCGGTGCTGCATCCACTTGAGGATGGCTCGTACCAGGTGTCCATCCGCGCGCCTCGGGGGCGCGCGGATGCGCCCGCCGCCTCAACCCTCGCCGCCGGGTTCCCCTCCGGCGGCGGCCGTGCCCTGGCGGCGGGCATCAACCGACTCCCGGCGGACCAGGTGGAGGTTTTCGCGCAGCGGTTCATGGAAGTCTATGGGTAGTGTTGCCACCCTCTCCCTCTGGGAGAGGGGCTGGGGGTGAGGGCTGCGTCACCACCGAGGCATGCCTCGGCCGTACGGGTCGCCCCGGAACCGCCAACTCCCGGTGGGGCCAAGGGCGACCATGAGGTCGCCCTTACGAACCCGTTGTTTTACCTTTGCCCCACCATGACCCGCATTACCAGCAAATTCGGGGGCTCCAGCGTTGCGGATGCCCGTCAGTTCCTCAAGATCAAGGACATCCTGGCCCGTGACGCCCGCCGCCGCGTGGTGGTGGTGTCGGCCCCCGGCAAGCGCCACAGCGGCGAGGCCAAGCTGACGGATCTGCTGTACCAATGCCACCACGCCGCCCGCAAGAACATCCCCTTCGACGAGGCGTTCTCACTGATCCGCGACCGCTTCCTTGAGATCGAGAAGGATCTCGGGCTGAACGCCGGCATGGCCGCCGAGATGGAGGCCTTCCACAAGCAGATCGTCACCGGCGCCACGGGCGACTTCATCGCCTCGCGCGGCGAGTACTTCTCGGGCAAGCTCATGGCCGCGTTCCTCGGCGCCACCTTCGTGGAGCCCGCCGAGTGCGTGTTCTTCGACCGCACGGGCCGCCTCGACCCGCGCAGTTACGACGCGCTGGGCGAACGGCTCAAGGACGAGTCGAAGACCTACGTGATTCCCGGCTTCTACGGCTCCGACGCCGACGGCAACGTGAAGACCTTCTCGCGCGGCGGCTCCGACATCTCGGGCGCCATCGCCGCGCGCGCCGCCAAAGCCGAGCTGTACGAAAACTGGACCGACGTCTCGGGCCTGCTGATGGCCGACCCGCGCATCGTGGAGAATCCGCACCCGCTCGACATCGTCAGCTACCGCGAGATCCGCGAGCTGTCGTACATGGGCGCCAGCGTGTTCCACGACGAAGCCATCGCGCCGGTGCGCGAGGCGGGCATCCCCATCAACATCCGCAACACCAACCGCCCCGATGACGCGGGCACCATGATCGTGGCCAAGCTGCCAGAGGTGACGCAGTACGACATCGCCGGCGTGGCGGGCAAAAAGAACTTCTCGCTGTTCACGGTCGAGAAGACCATGATGAACAAGGAAGTGGGTTTTGCGCGCCGGTTCCTAGGTCTCTTCGAAACGCACGGCGTGTCGATCGAGCACTGCCCCACCAGCATCGACAGCATGAGCGTGCTGATTTCATCCGAAGAGATCGGCAGCAAGCAGGAGGCCCTGCGCGAAGACGCACTGCGCATTCTGCAACCCGACAAGCTTGAGGTGGAGAATGAACTGGCCCTCATCGCCGTGGTGGGCGAGGGCATGGCGCGTCAGGTGGGCATGGCGGCCAAGGTTTTCAAGGCGCTTGCCGAGGCCAAGGTCAACGTGCGCATCATCGACCAGGGCGCCTCGGAGCTGAACATCATCGTGGGCGTGAGCAACGCCGATTATGAGAAGGCGATCAAGGCGTTGTACGGGGAGATGACGAGCCGCTGAACGCCTTGCGGCCGTCCTCCACCCCGCACGCCGGTGCGCCCCCCTATGTCGGCGGCGTGATGGCTTCCTGCCTGAATCCGGCGGGGTTATCCCGCATCGCCTGGTTCAAGGCCCGGGACAACTCATCGACGGTGAAGGGCTTGTTGAGGATCCGGTTCGGCCACTTTTCGCGCATGTGTACCGACAGTTTCTTGTCGGAATAGCCCGACATGAACAGGCAGTTCAGCCCGGGGTTGTCCCGGTGAACGTTGTCCGCCAATTCGATGCCGTCCATGTTGGGCATGACGATGTCCGTGAGCAGGAGCGAGAATCCCGCATCCTCTTGGCCGAGCTCGACGGCTTCCCGGGGGTCGGAGGTCGCGTGAACCTCGTATCCGAGATGTTGCAGCATCGACTCGATGGTTTTAAGGAGCATGGGCTCGTCATCGACCAGCAGGATTTTCTTCCCCGCCGCGACCACGTCGGATTGGGCCGGAGTCTCCCGGGGCTCCTCGGCCTCATGGCTTCTCGGGAAGAGGATGCGCGCCACCACCCCTTGTCCCGGAGGGCTGGACAAGGATATGTACCCGTTGTGCTGTTTCACGATTCCATGGACCACGGCCAACCCCAATCCCGTGCCCTTCCCTTCTTCCTTCGTCGTGAAAAACGGTTCGAACGCGTGAACCAGAACTTCGGGCGTCATGCCGACACCCGTGTCGCTGACCTTCAGCACCACGTAGTCTCCGGGCGGCGCGCCCGAGGCCGCATCGAAACCCCGCAGCGATTCGTTCGCCAGTTCCACCACGATGCGCCCCTTGCCACCCACGGCGTCCCGCGCATTGAGACACAGGTTCGCAAGCACATGATCGAACTGGGAAACGTCGAGCTTCACGTTCCACAGCCCCTCGGCGCAGACGGCGACGAAATCCGTTTCCTCTCCGATCATGGAGCGCAGCATGGGACGCATCGACTGCAGGTATCGGCCTGGATTCACCGACTTCGGACTGCTCGGCTGCCGGCGCGCGAACGCCAGGAGCTCCTTGGTGAGATCGGCGGAGCGTGCCGCGGCCTGGCCGATCATCTCCAGGCCCGCCCTGAGCGGGGCGGACAGGGTCGGATCGCATTGCGCCAGCTCCGCCTGAACCTGAACCACGGTCAGCATGTTGTTGAAGTCGTGCGCGATGCCACCCGCCAACTGTCCGACGGCGGTCATTCTTTCAGCCTCGCGGTAACGCGCCTGCATCTCCAGCCGGGCCGAGACGTCCTTTTTGACCGCGATCAGGTTGACCAGACTCCCCGCCCGGTTCTGCACCGGCGAAATGACGCATTCCTCCGAGAACTTTCCTCCTTCCCGCGTGGTTTGCTCCCGGATGCCCCTCCACGGGAACCCCTGTTTGAGGCCAGCCCACACGGGCCCGTCGGGCAGAAAGAGGCCGATGCCGTTTCGTCCTATGATATCGTGGCGGGGGTAACGCGTCATTTTTTCCATCGCGCCGTTGGCATAGACGATGGTGCCGTCCGGGTCGGTGATCAGAAGCGCGTCATCCAGCTGTTCGATGGCCGCGAGCAGTCGCTTTTTCTCGTTCTCCGTCTGCCGGCGTTCGGTGATGTCCTGGCACGTCCCGAGCACGCGCACGGGCCTTCGCTCGGCGTCGGCGACCACTTCCCACCGTTCTTCGATGTACTTGATGACGCCGTCCGCCGCGATCAGCCTGTGTTCGATCGAATAGATGCCCGGAGTGCGCGAGGAGGCGAAAAACCGGTTCCTGACCTCGTCGCGATCCTCGGGATGAATCTTGGCGATCACCTCGTTCAATGACGGCGCCGCGGCCAGGCCCACCGCGTCGAAGACGCGGAACGTCTCGTCGGACCACGTCACCTCATCGGAAAGAAGGTCGACCTCCCAACTGCCGATTTTGGCGACGGCCTGGGCCGCCACAAGACGCGAGCTCTTGCGTTCGAGCTCCCGGGTCGTGACCCGGAGGTTTTTTTCGCTCGCCTCCAGAGCCAAATTGCGTTCCAGGGCTTCGGTGATGTCGCGCGCGGTGCCCACGATCTGGCGGATCGCGCCGGTGCCGTCCAGGATGGGAAACGCGCGGTCCTGGATCCAGCGGATTCCATCGGGGCCGTTCACGCGATACTCCACAACGGTCGAGTCCCCGGCCAACTGGCGCGCGTAGGCTTCCTGAAGAAGGTGCCGATCCTCCGGAACCACGGATTCGAAGAACGTCAGGGAGTTTTCGTAAAGGCTCTCGACCGAACGCCCCCAGATGCGCTCGTAGTTTTTGTTGACGTACAGCATTCGGCCCGCGATCGGGTCATGGTTGTAGAAAACGTCCTGCAGGTTCTCGGCGAGATCCCGGTACCGCGACTCGCTGGCCTTGAGAGCCTCGAGGGACCGGCTTCTTTCGGTGATGTCGAGAAGTCCTCCGATCATTCTCAGGGGATACCCGTCGGCATCCCGGATGATGCGTCCCTGGTCGAGGACGAGGACCACCTCTCCCTCTTCGCGGACGATGCGGTATTCGTCCCTCCAGTATGTCTCGCGGGACGACAAGGCGGCATCGCAGCTTGCGACCACGCGGTCCCGGTCTTCGGGATGGACATGCTTTTCCCAGAATTCGACGCCGGTTTCCGATTCAAGGGTGGTTCGCCCGAAAACCTTTTCCGAACCCACCCCCCACCAGATCACGTCCCGGACCAGATCGACCTCCCAGCTTGCGTAGCCGATGGCCTCGGCCATGTAGGTGAGGCGTTCGGTCGACTTGAGGCTGTCGTTTCGCAGGTCGCGAAAGAGCGAGACCGCGATTTGCAGTCCCACCGCGAACACCACCGCGACCCCCGCGATGAGGGCGACCTGGGACGAACCCAGCGAAAAGGCCACTTCCCCCGCATCGGACAGCAGCCTTGCGAGGAACACGACGCCTCCAAAAGCCAACGCGACGCTCCCGACGATTCCCAGGATCTTCCGAAAGGCGGAAAAAACCATCATGGCGGCGATCCGGTCCGCGAGCCGCGGCCACCTGTGGCCGAGTCGGGCCGTAAGCCCCCTTCCCCAGCGTACGGGGAGGCGATTGCGCATCATGCCGCGTGTTCGTGGTGAGGGTGACCCATCCGTCCGGGCAAATGCGACGCCTGGATCAGGGGTTTTCCCGCCAGAATCAGGGCGCGCTCCAGAACCTGTTCGAGCTCCGGAAGGTTGCCCGGCCACCCGTACCGGCGGAGGATATCGCCGGCGGCGTGGTCGATCGCGGGCACGGCACGCTCGTATTTCGCCGCGAGGCTCGCGAGCATCGACCGCACGTAATCCGGCAGGTCGCATGCCCGGTCGGCGAGGGTGGGGATTTCGAGCACCGCGTCTCCGACGCGCCCGAAGACCAAGTGGCCCGGGCCCGCGCTTCCCGCGATCTCCCGGACGGTGAGGGTGGTGGCGAAAACGATGCGCGACGGCCCGCGATCGTCCTCCGGGGAGGACGGACGATGGTTCCGATCGAAGAGCATTTCGTGAAGGCGCGCCGGCAGCGCCTCGAAGTTGCCCAGGAACAGCGTCCCCCCGTCCGCCCGCATCCAGGCGCCGTTTGGCCCGAACAATTCCGGTTCGAAAAGCGCCTCGGGCACGGCCGCGCAGTTCACCGCCACGAACGCGCCGGCCTGACCGGCCGAACTCGCATGAATCAACCTGGCGACCGTTTGCTTGCCCGTCCCTTCCGCCCCGAGCAGAAGAACCGGTTGTCGCGTGAGGGCAAGGGACCGCGCGCGTTCATGAACGGCCCGGTAGCCCGCATGCCGGCCGACCACCAGGGGGCCCGTCGTCGGAACCGCCGTCCCGGAAAGCGACGGAAGCGACGGCTCGTTGGAACCCGGCGCTTCCAGCACGCTGGAGATTACGTCGCGGATCTCCTGGATCCGGTAGGGCTTGGTGATGAAATCCGCGGCGCCCGCGCGCATGGCTTCGACAGCCCTTCCCACAGACCCGTATCCCGTCACCATCACGACCTGTATCGCCGGATCGATCTCCTTCACGCGGCGCAAGACCTCCATGCCGTTCATCTCGGGCATCATGAGGTCGGTGATGACGAGTTGGGGGCGATCCGCGTCGATCTGCCGGAGGGCGGCCTCGGGATGCGTGTGGGTGACGCAGGGGTTGCCGGTCGTCGACACGATTGAAGTCAGGCTTTGCGCGACGAGGGGCTCGTCATCCAGGATCGTGATGCCAAAGGTCATGGTCGGTGTTTCGTTTCGGAGTCAAAGGGTGTGAACGCGATCCGGGGAGGACCGCCATTCTTACGAAACGTAACGGTCTAAATGGCAATTTTCGTGTCTAAATGACAATCAAAATGGCTTGCATCGCAGTGTCTTTAGCCAATCGGGTAACCGGGAGGAAAAGACGGATCAATGGGGGGATTTTATATTGTTTATATATTAACCGTTATAAAGTAAACCTAATGAAAATGCTCCCTCGCTCTTGAAGCCCGGGCCAAGGATGAAAGGACCAGAACCATGAGCATCCCTCGCGCAAGCACCCGCCAACCCGCCGTCTTCCTCCCCCACGGCGGCGGACCGTGGCCGTTCGTGAAGCTGGGATGGGAAAACGCGCCCGGCTACAAGGCCGAGTACGATTCCCTGTACGGTTATCTGCAATCGGTGGCCGCGTCGTCGCCCACGCCTCCCAAGGCGATCCTCGTGATCTCGGGTCACTGGGAGGCGAGCGTCCCCACGGTGCAGACGAACGCGAATCCTCCCCTGCTGTTCGACTACTACGGCTTTCCGCCGGAGGCCTACGAACTGACCTGGCCCGCGCCGGGCTCTCCCGCGCTGGCGGCGCGCGTGCGCGCGCTGCTTCAGGCCGCAGGGTTGCCCAGTGCGGAGGACGGGGAACGCGGTTTCGACCACGGGACGTTCATCCCGCTCAAGGTGATCTGGCCCGAGGCCGACGTTCCGACGATTCAGCTCAGCTTGGTGGCGGGGCTCGACCCTGAAACCCACGTGCGTCTGGGCCGCGCGCTCGCGCCGCTGCGGGACGAAGGCGTATTGATCATCGGCAGCGGCATGAGCTACCACAACCTGCGCGAGCTGTTCGACCGCGAGGCCGCGGCCCCTGTGGCGGAGGCCTTCGACGCGTGGTTGCGCGAGGCCGCCACGGCGGCGCCCGCGCGGCGCGACGCGGCGTTGATCGGGTGGGAAACCGCGCCGTTCGCGCGGCGAGCGCACCCTCGCGAAGAGCACTTGATCCCGCTGCACGTGATCGCCGGCGCCGCCGGGGATGATCCCCTGCACGTCGCGTGGAGCGACACCTACCTGGGCACGCGCATTTCGGCGTTCGCGACACGCTAAAGGGGACTTTCGAGGACTTACAGAACTCAGAGCTCTGAACTCAGAACCACCCCGGATCGGGTTGCCGGTTTCATGCTCCATCAGCCGTACCGCAAGGCCTTTGGATGGTTCCGCGGCTTTCTGAGTTCAGAGTTCTGAGTTTCTTCCGTGATATCCCCTGAGGACATTCCCGCCCCACGCCCCCTGTCCCCGGCGGCGGAGAGGGTCACGAAAATCGTCAATTTTTAAGGAAATCAAGGGGGAAGCGCCGCCACGACCCGGGGGTTCACCCCACCCCCACGATTTTTCCGAAGCAAGACCCCATATTTCCGCTTTATTGCGGTTTTGTTTCGTCCCCCCGAATCCTATCTTCCGCCCCGCAATTACGGCCCCCCCACCCCCGGTCAGAGGGTACCCATGTTCAACAAGTTGATCCCCACGAACACCAAGTTTTACGAGTTGCTCGAACGGAGCGCCGCCCTGCTGGTCAAAGGCGGCGAGACCCTGGTCGACTTCATCGATCACCCCGAAAACGCCGCCGCCGCCGCCGCCCGCCTGGTGAAACTGGAACACGACGGCGACGCGGTGACGCACGACCTGTTCGTGCTGCTCGACAAGAGCTTCATCACCCCCATCGACCGCGAAGACATCCACGAGCTGGCCCAGGCGCTCGACGACTGCCTCGACCGCATCGAATCGGTGACCGAGCGCATGCAGTTGTACTCGCTCACCACGCGCACCGAGCATACGCGCCAACTTGCCAGCATCATCCGCCAGCAGGCGATGCAGGTGCACGCGGCGGTGGCGATCATGCCCGGGTTCAAATACGACAAGATCATCCCGCACTGCAAGGAGATCAGCAACCTCGAGAGCCAGGCCGACAAGGCCGGACGCGACGCGCTGGTGAGCCTGTTCGTCGCCAGCCAGGATCCGCTGCACGTGATCAAGTGGAAGGACGTCTACGACTACCTCGAAGGCGTGGCCGACAAGAGCAAGGACGTGGCCGGCATCATCGAACGGATCGTGCTCAAACATGGTTGACGGACTCCTGATCATCGTCGTGGCGGTGGTGGTCATCGCCCTGGTGTTCGACTACATCAACGGCATGCACGATGCCGCCAACGCCATCGCCACGGTGGTGTCGACGCGCGTGCTGTCACCCAAGCAGGCCATCCTCATGGCGGCCGTGCTGAACTTCGGCGGGGCGTTCCTCTCCACCGCGGTGGCCAAAACCATCGGCAAGGGCATCGTCGATCCCACTTTGGTCTCCAACGGCATCGTGATCGCGGCGCTGCTGGGCGCCATCGCGTGGAACATGCTGACGTGGTTCTTCGGCATCCCCAGCTCGTCGTCGCACGCGCTCATCGGCGGCGTGATCGGCGGCGCGGCGTCCTACCACGGGTTCGGCGCGCTGAACGCCGAGGGCCTCGTCAAGATTCTGAAGGCCTTGGTGCTCTCCCCCATCTTCGGCCTCATCGGCGGGTTCATCCTGATGATCCTCATCATGTGGATGTTCCGCAACGCGCGCGCGGGGGCGGTGAACAAATCGTTCAAGGTGCTGCAGATCGGCTCGGCGGGGTTCATGGCCATCAGCCACGGCTCCAACGACGCGCAGAAGATCATGGGCGTGATCGCCATGGCGCTGTTCGGCGCGGGCTACATCACCGATTTCCACATCCCGTTCTGGGTGGTGTTCGCCTGCGCGGCGGCCATCGCCATCGGAACCGCCACGGGCGGCTGGCGCATCATCAAGACCATGGGCGTGAAGATGATCAAGCTGCAACCGGTGAACGGCTTCGCCGCGGAAACGGCCGCCTCGGTGGTGATTCTGGGCGCGACACACATGGGCGTGCCCGTTTCGACGACGCACGTGATCTCGGGCTCCATCATGGGCGTGGGTTCGGCCAAGCGGTTCAGCGCGGTGCGCTGGGGCGTGGCGGGCAACATGATGATCGCCTGGGTGCTGACGATCCCCGCCACGGCGGGCGTGGCCTGGCTGATGGGCAAACTGCTGCTGGCCATCCCGGTGGACGGGCTGCACTAAAGCCGACCGCATCACGGTTCAACACGAAGCGCTCTCGGGAAACCGGGGGCGTTTTTTGTTTGGGAGGATTGCGTGGGGTTGCCCGGGGCTGCGGGGCGGGTGAGGTTATATTCCTGATCGAATGTCGCCTCCGCTTATTTCCTCAGACAGGACGCCACAATGACCACCATCAGCCTTCCACTTTCAAAAATGACGCTCTCCCAAAAAATGGATGTCATGGAGCGGGTGTGGAGAAGCATGGCCGCCGATGATTCCCGTTTTGATTCTCCGGCCTGGCATTTGGATGTTCTGAAGGAACGCGAGAATCTGGTCGCAACCGGCAAAGCGAAATTCTCGGACTGGAGCAAGGCCAAGGAGAGGATTCGCAAACAGGTCAAGGCTCGTGCAGCTTGAGATCCTCGATCTGGCTGAGCGCGATCTTGTAGCCGGCTATCGGTTCTACGAGACGCAGCGGGTCGGGTTAGGCGACTACTTCCTTGATTCGCTTTACGCCGAAATCGATTCACTCATATTGTTCGGCGGCATGCATCGCGTGATCGAAGGGTATCATCGCATGCTCACACGAACGTTTCCGTATGCGGTTTATTACAAGGTTCGCAAGAATACGGTTCAAGTATGGGCCGTGGTGGACTGCCGAAGAAATCCGGTTTGGATCAAGAAGCGACTCCGCGCCAAAAAGAAGCCGTAGGCAAGGCAAGCCGCCTCCAGATACGCGCAAATTCACATGAGAAAACATTACGAACTGAAGTCTTCGGATGGGAAGAAAAACCCCTACGCGGAACGCCTGACGACGATCAAGCCTGCCAACAACAAACTGACCACGGCGACAGCAGTAGGAAACAAGACCGTCGTGAACGAATACGCTTCCAAGGCCAAGACGACAAAGACATTGCGGAGCGCAGCCAACGCGTAAAACCCCGCGCGTTCGGTGTGGGGGTTCACCCAAGCGGTACGATAGGTAGGCCCGAAGCCGGCGAGATCGACCGTGGTCAAAATCACCACCGCCCACAGCGGGTCCGCAGTGACGACCCACGCCGGAATGGCGGTCAGTGCGATGAGGAAGAAGATCCAGTCACTGCGTGTGATGGTGGTATCGGCACGACGGCTCCACGCCAGCCACGCCACGTAAAACGTGATGAGACCCGAAACGCCGATGGGCCACGCGCCGATCCCGCCTCCCCCGGCCAGTTGCGCGAGGAACACCACGAAGGTTCCGAGGCCCCAGATGATCCACGAGAACATGTGGGGTTTGGTGCGTCCCGCGCGGATGGAGCGTATGTAGGGGATGAAGATGACGAAGGTGAGGACAAGCGCCGCGAGGCTGAAGAGTTCTTTCATGGTTGTCAATCTTCAGCGCGCGCGTACCACAAAACCACCGACCCGTTCTTGAAGGCCTTGGTTTTCTCAAGCCTGAACCCGAGGGGGTTTTTAAGCCCGGCGAACATCGCCTTGCCGCCCCCGAGGGCAATGGGGTTCACGACGATCTGCAAGGAATCGACGAGGCCGGCGGCGGCAAGCGAGGTGACGAGCGAACCGCTGCCGAGAGTCGCCATATCGGGGCCGGGCTGCGCCTTGAGGGTGCGGACCGCGCGCACCGCGTCACCGCAGATGAGCGTGGTATTCTCCCACTCCGCAGCCTTGAGCGTGTGCGAGAACACAATCTTGGGTAGCGCGTTCATTGAAGCCGCCACCTCGGGCATGGCCTGCACGGCCATGGGCGTGGGCCACCATGAGGCCATCATCTCGTAGGTGGTGCGACCGAACAGCAACATGCCGCCGCCTTTGGCGTTGGAAGCCGTGAAGCGGTTCCATTCGATGTCGTTGGGGGCCTTGTGCGCGAAGCCCATGTCGCCGTTGGCGTCACAGTAATAGCCGTCGAGACTGATCTGCAGAAACGCGGAGAGGCGACGGGGCTTGGATGGCTTGGGTGTGGGTTTCTTGGCGGGCACGTTGCCTCCTGATAGCACGGTTGCAGCGATCGTCAGCCGCCGCGCTTAAGCGAGGGAACATTTCCGCACGGTGTCCCACGTGCGGGTGGTTTGGTCTTTGGTGAACGTCCGTTCGAGCACGCCCATGAATCCGGGCCCTTTGGGGTGGCCGGGGACGTACACGGTGTAGGCTTCGGTGCCGTGAACGGCCAAGAGGCGGCCTCCGTCCTGTTCGATCGGCAATTTGATTTTCGACCTCGGCGGCTCACGCAAGAACGTGACGACCTTTTTCTCCGTGGGCTTGATGGTGAACACCTTGAACGCGTCGGCTTCGAGGAGGGCGGTGAGGGCCTCCTGGCTGCGGACGAAGGTGATGAAGGATTTGCCGAGAGTATCCGTGAGGGCCTTTTCGATTTTGGTCTGCAGCTTGGCCTCGGGGCTTTTGCGGGCGTCGAAGGCGACGTTTCCGGAGGAGAGCAAGGTTTTCACGTTCGTGAATCCCGCGGCCTCAAGAGCCCGTTTCAGGTCGGGCATGCGGAGGTTCATGGGGCTCACACCGCGGAGCAGGGCGACGTAACGGGGCATGGGGGTGAATTTAACCAAGCGGCGCGGTCACGGGGCGGATGGGCGGTCGGGGTTGTTGCGATCGCGAGACCAGTTTTTTGGGTTGTCCCGGATGTAAACCCGGATGCGTTCGAATGACCGCTGGCTGCGGATGATGTGGTCGAAATAATTCCTCTGCCAGACGTCGCCGATGAAACCATGTCCTCTGGCATGCAATGTGACTCCGATTTTGAACCCGCGAACCATGGAACCGAGGGTACGGGATGTTCCGCGCGGGTTGAAATGGATTCGCCCAGGATATTGAACGACGCGATTTGGGTTTCGTAGGGGCGAATAATCATTCGCCCCTACATCCCACACGTGTGGCCGCATATTTCCCAATGAATTTCCTTCGTCGGGCATGTTAATACCCGATACGATCGGAATCCCCACCGCACAAACCGTGTGCAACGCATCCGGTTTCACATGATTCACGATCTGGATGATTCCATGCACATGATTGGGCATGACCACATATTCATCCAATTCAACCTGCGGAAAATGGCGGGGGATTTCCTTCCAAAACAGGTCCGCCGCTCGTCCTAAATCGTTCAGATGCATGATACCGTCGACGACATCCCCGAACATGGGATTGCGATCTTGCGTGCATAGCGTCAGGTAATAATGGCCCGGCGATGAATAATCACGGGCGCGCAAGCGCACCGAGCGACGACGATGAAGATTTGAATCGAGAGACATTCACGCAAGGTAATCGTGTTTTGAAAAAGCCGTTCGTGACGGTGGTCACTTGTCACGGAGATTTGATCACCTCTCCTTCGGATCCAGCGCATCCTTCAACGCGTCATTAAACACATTGAACGCCAACACCAGCCCGAACAGCGCCGTGGTCGCGGCTGCAAATTGCCACCACACCCCGCGCCCCACAAGTTCCAAACGCGCATCGTCGATCATGACGCCCCAGCTGGGGAAATTCTGCACCCCCACGCCCAGGTACGAGAGAATCACCTCGCTCTTGATGGCGTACACAAACACCAGCGACGCCTGCACCATCACCAAATGCAGCACGTTGGGCAATACATGAACGAAGAGGATGCGCGCGTTGCCGGCGCCGAGTGACCGCGCCGCGCGGACGTAGTCGAGTTCCTTCTGGCGGATCGCCTCACCGCGTACGACCCGGCACGTCGAGACCCACGAGGTCACGCCCAAAGCAATACAAACGGTCGCAAGACCTTTCCCTGTAGGCAGCACTAACGCCAAGGCCAACAAGAGCAAAATGGTGGGAATGGCATCGAGCGTGGAGTACAACCACACCACAAACGCATCCACCCACCCACGGAAATACCCTGCCGCCAGCCCCAACACCGCCCCCACGGGAATCGCGATCGCGGTGGAGAAAAACCCCACGATCAGCGCCACGCGCGAACCTTGCACAAGGCGATCCCAGACGGAGCGACCCAGCACGTCGAACCCGAACGGATGCGCCCACGACGGCGGCGCGTAGGCCTCGCCCGTCTGCGTCGCATACCCGGGCGCCAGCACGCCGAAAAGCGACAAAAGGCCCGCAAGCACATACAGCGCAATCACCGCGAAGGCCGCAAGCGCGATCTTGTCGCGGCGCAGCCTGCCCAGAACCTGAAGAATGAGAACGCGCATTATGAGGCCCTCACGCGCGGGTCGACCACCGCATACAGGATGTCACCCAGAATGTTCGCGCCGATGTACAGCAACGCGCCGATGAAGGTCATCGCCTTGATCACCGGCAGGTCGGACGCGTTGATGGCGTTGATGCTCATGTTCCCCAAGCCCGGAATGCCGAAGAAGTTCTCCAGCAGCAGCGAGCCCGTGAACAACATTGGCAGCTCCATCACGAGGTGGGTCAGCACGGGGATCATGGCGTTCGGCAAAACATGCCGCCCCATGATGCGCGGCCACGCGAGGCCCTTCGCGCGCGCGGTGATCACGTACTCCTTGCGCATCTCCTCCAAAAACGCCGCGCGGTAAAACCGGACGGACGACCCGAGCGATGCCGCCACCCAAATGGCCACGGGCAGCACGAGGAACGGCACGCCGCGCAGGCCCGGCTCCCAACCCGAAATGGGGAACCACCCCAATCGGAAGGCGAACACGAATTGCGCGGCGATGATGAAGGCCAACACGCTCAGGCTCATGCCCGCCACCGAGAGGGTCACCAGCAACCGGTCGGGCCAGCGGTCGCGGTACAGCGCCGCGATCAGCGCCACCGTGAGCGAAATCACCGTTCCCGCGAGGAACGCCGGGATCGCCAGCGACAGCGACGGCCCGATGCCGTCCGCCAACATCTCGCCGATGCGCTGCTTTGTCTCCCAGGAGCGCCCGAAATCAAAGGTCAACAGATCAACCACGTAATCGACGTACTGCTTCCACAACGGCTGATCGAGCCCGAGCTGATGCGTGAGTCGCGCCACCTCCTCGGGCGTGGCGCTTTTGTCGAGCAACCGGTAGACCGGGTTTCCGCCCACCCAATGGAACAGCGTAAAGATCACCAGCGTAATGCCGAACACGATGGATGCGGCGTGGAGGAGACGGCGAAGGAGGAACCGGATCATAAGCGCACCGTTCTCCGCAATGAATCAGCATGTGATGAGTGATGAGTGATGAGTAATGAGAACGCCAACCGCCACCCCAATAACCGGGCGGCAGGAGCCTTGCATTCATTCATCACTTCGCATTCATCAATCATCATTTTTTCCGTTCCACCCGGTAATACTTGATCGGTGCGTCGATCGCTGAACTAGGCTTGAGATTCTTCACGTGATCGTAGGAAAGAAGTTCCGTGATGCGGTGCGCCACCAAAATCCACGGGCGGTCTTCGGCGATGATGTCCCGCATGCGGCGGATGACCGCGAGGCGCTCGGGGCCGTCGGCCATGACGGCCATGCGCTCGTAGAGCGCGTTGTACTCGGGGTTGTCGTAACTGGCGTTGTTGGCCCCCGGCGGCGCGTTCGGCCCGTAGAGCAACTGCAGGAAGTTTTCGGGATCGGGGTAATCGGCCATCCACGAGGCGCCCGCCAGCTGGAACTTGCTCATGCGGATGCGCTCCAGGTACTCGGGCCAGGTGGCGGACTCCACGCGCACGCGCACGCCGAGGGCCGCCATGTTCTGCGCGAAATGCTCGCCGCGTTGCCGGGCTTCGGTGTTGGCCACCGTGAGGTACACCAGCTCGGGAAGCCCCTTGCCCTCCGGGTACCCCGCCTCGGCCAACAATCGTTTGGCGCGCGTCACATCGTAAACACCGTAGGGATTTCTGTAAGCGTCATCATACCCGAACAGTCCCGGAGGAATCACCCCATGCGCCCGGATCCCCCGCCCGTTGTAGAAGCGGCTCACCACCGTCTCCACATCATAGCCAAGCTGCAGGGCCTGCCGCAGTTTGCGGTTCTTGCCGACGACCGGGTCCTGCATGTTCAGGCAGATGTACACCACGTCGAGGTCGGCCATGCGGTGCAGCCTGATGCCGCGCGCCGCGAACTCGCCCCGCAGGCCGCGCTCGGGGTTCACGGCCTGGGCGTAGTTGTCCTTGGGGATCGAGCTCCTGTCGAGATTCCCCCGTAAAAAATTCAGCCACATGGGCTGGGTTTCATTGAAGATGCCCAGCTCCACGCGGTCGACGAACGGCAGCGGCTTGCCCGCGTCGGCGAGCAGGCCCGCGGCGCTGTCGGCCGCCGATCCTTCGGTGGGGTAGAACCCGTGCTTGTATTTGGGGTTGCGCACGAAGGTAAGGCGCAGGCCGCGCCGCCATTCCTTGAGAACAAAAGGGCCGGTGCCCACGGGGTGATTGAGGAATTCCTCGTTGTAGTGTGACAATGCCTCACGCGCGATGACGTAGGCGTACGGCATGGCGAGGATGTACTTGAAGTAAGGATACGGGCGGGTGAGGGTGATGACCACCGTGCTGTCGTTCGGAGCCCGCAAACCCGCGACGTCCCGGTCGTACAGGGCCGGGATGAGCGAATCGGGCAGCGGCGGCAGCGACTCGCTGGCCGTTCGGAAGTCGTTCAGGCCGACGATCTTGTCGTCGAACACCCACCAGCCGTAGGTGCCCGTGCGCACATCCGCCAGACGCTTGAGGCTGAAGACGAAGTCGCGGGCGGTGACCGTGCGGCCCTTTCCCCCGGGGAACGCCTTGTCGTCCTGGAACTCCACGTCGGTGCGCAGGGAGATGGTGTAGGTGAGGCCGTCGGCGCTTATCGCGGGCATGGCGGCCGCGAGCGCGGGCTGCACGTCGTAGGGCCGGGCGAGGTATTTGTACTCGTACAGGCCCTCGAATATCTGATACTGCGACTGGATGGAGTAGGCGTCGGAGGCGTGGGCCGGGTCGAAGGTCTTAAGGTTCGAGATCAGCGCCCCGCGGTACACGTTGCCGGGGTCGCGCTCGGGCGCGCAAGCCGCCAGTGCGAGGGCGAAAAGGCCCGTCAAAACCACACCGGGAACCGCACGGAGGGATGTCATGAGGAAACGGATGGGGGCCAATCGCGGCATGGCGGACAAGTTAATTCCCGGGGCTCCGGAACGACCCCGCGCGCCCGCGCTTTTCCTAATTTCCCGACGTTCCGAGCGAACCCGGCCGCACTGCCGCCGGCAGCCGCCAACGCCTGTTCCGATCCCATTCCCGGGGCCTTGCGCCCCGGCGCACCGAGGTGATGAATGTCCCGGATCTCCCTCCGCTTCTTCGTGCCCCGCACGCTCTCCGCCGCGGCGATCGCCGCGCTTCTCACGCTGACCGGCTGCTCGGGCGACAAGCAGGACGCCGCCGATGGCGGCATGATCGAAGAGCACGTCACGGTCGACTCGGTCGGCGCCTTCGACCCCATCGCCAACACCAGCGCCGTTCCCGGCGGCACCTACAACACCTGGGGCGGCCCGGCTCCCAAGTCCTTGAACATGTGGCTCGACTACAACTCGTTCTCGGCGAACGTCATGGGGCTCCTGTTCGAAAGCCTGGTGTCGCTTCACTCGGTCAAGGACGAGCCGGTGGGCATCCTCGCCGAGAGCTGGGAGGCCTCCGAGGACGGCAAGACCTTCACCTTCCGCATCGACCCCCGCGCGCGCTGGAGCGATGGCCGCGCGATCACCGCAGGCGACTTTCAGTTCTACTACGACGTGATCATGAACCCCAAAAACATGACGCCCATCTTCCGCGTGGGCCTCTCGCGCTTCGCGCGCCCCGAGGCGGTGGACAGCCTCACGCTGAAGATCACCGCCAAGGAAGCGCACTGGAGCAACTTCTGGGAGGCCGCCGGCCTCGTGGCCTTCCCCGCGCACGTGTGGAAGGACAAGAACTTCAACGACATCAACTACGACTTCCCGGTGGTGAGCGGCCCCTACAAGCTGGGCGAGGTGAAGCGCGAGCGCTACATCGCGCTGGAGCGACGCGGCGACTGGTGGGGACGCGCCAAGCGCTACAACCAGAACAAGTACAACTTCGGGGTGATCAAGTACCGCTTCATGGAGGACCGCAACAAGGCCTTGGAAGCCTTCAAGAAGGGCGACTTCGACGTGTACCCCATCTATACCGCGGCCCTGTGGGCCGAAAAGACCGGACCGAGCGACATTCCGGGAATCGGAAACGGGTGGGTGGCGCGCAAGGAAGTCTTCAACCAGGAGCCCAAAGGATATCAGGGGTTCGCCATCAACCTCCGCCGCGACAAGTTCAAGGACGTGCGCGTGCGCCAGGCCCTCTCGCATTTGCTCAACCGCGAGCTGATGAACGACAAGCTGATGTACAACCAGTACTTCCTGCTGAACTCGTACTTCCCCGACCTGTACCCCGGCAACGTCAACCCCGACGCGCCCATGCTCGGCTACGACCCCGCCAAGGCGCGCAAGCTGTTGACCGAGGCGGGCTGGAAGCCGGGCGCCGACGGTGTGCTGGTGAAGGACGGCAAGCGCTTCACCCTCACCTTCCTGACCGCCAGCGTGATGCCGCACTACAACGTGTACCTGGAGGATTTGAAGAAGGCGGGCATCGACGCCAAGGTGGAGCAGATGTCGCACTCCACCATCACCAAGCGCATCGACGACCACGACTTCGACCTGTACTGGGCGGCGTGGGGCGCTTCGCGCCTGCGCGACCCCGAGGCCGCGTGGAAATCCTCCACCGCCGACGAACCCGCCTCCAACAATTACCCCGGGCTCAAGGACGCCGAGATCGACGCGCTGATCGAACAGCAGAAAACCGAAATGAGCCTGGCCAAGCGCAACGAGATCCTGAAGAAGATCGACAAGCGCCTCACCGCGCTGGTGCCCTACGTGCTGCTTTGGCAATCGGAAAAATCGCGCCTGCTCTACTGGAACCGCTTCGGCACGCCCCGCTACGTTCTCGACAAGTTCAACCGCGAAGACGCCGTCATCCCCTACTGGTACGTCGACTCCGCCAAAAACGCCAACGTCGACAGCCGCATCATGATGCCGGTGGACACGGGAGCGGTTCGGTACGCGGACTAACTGAAAATCAGAACCCAAAAATCGGAACTCAGAAAGTGAATGCAAAAATTCAACAGCTCAATGCTTCGGGCAATAAAGAGGTGACAGACCTGTTACCCTTTTTGATTTCTGATTTTTGATTTCTGGTTTACCATGCAACATCCCCCATGAAGTCCTACCTCCTCCGCCGCCTGCTGCTGATGATTCCGACGCTGTTCGGCATCTCGCTGGTGTGCTTTCTGCTCACGCAGTTCGTGCCGGGCGGTCCGGTGGAACAGATGGTGTCGCAGATCCGCCAGGCGGCGGGCGAAAAGGGACGCGACGCGTCCTCGTCCATCTCGCAGGAGGAAGTGGAGAACATCAAGCGCTACTACGGGTTCGACAAGCCCATCCATGAACGGTACATCACCTGGGTCGGCAAGATCGTGCGGCTCGACATGGGACGCTCCTACAGCTACGGCGAACCGGCGTGGGACGTGATCAAGTCGAAGTTCCCCGTGAGCCTGTTCTTCGGCCTCACCTCGTTTTTGCTCTCGTACCTCGTCTGCGTACCGCTCGGCGTGTTCAAGGCCTTGCGGCACAAATCGCGGATCGACACGGCCTCTTCGGCGGTGTTGTTCGCGGGGTACGTGGTGCCGGGGTTCGCCTTGGGCGTGCTGCTGCTCACCTTTTTCGCCGGCGGCACGTGGTTCGATTGGTTCCCGCTCTCGGGCATCGTCTCGGACGATTGGGAGTCGTATACGCTGGGGGGCAAGATCACCGACTTTCTCTGGCACATGACCTTGCCGCTGATCTGCTACATGGCCGGCGAGTTCGCCTTTCTCACCTTGCTGATGAAGAACTCGCTGCTGGAGGAGATGTCGAAGGATTACATGCGCACCGCCCTTCTGCAGGGCATGACGTTCAAGCAGGCGGTGTGGAAGCACGCGCTCCGCAACGCGCTCATCCCCTTGGCCACGCGTGCGGGTGAAATCTTCACGTTGATGTTCGCCGGGGCGCTCCTCATTGAAAAGGTCTTCGACATCGACGGCATGGGACTTTTGGTGTACAAGTCGGTGGAGAACCGCGACTACAACGTGGTGCTGGGCGTCATCATGCTCTCCAGCTTCCTCGCCATGCTCGGCCGCCTGTTCAGCGACGTGCTGTACGTGGTGGCGGATCCGCGGATCAGGCTCAAGTGATGTTTTCCGATCTGACCCGCGCCCGGTTCCGCCGCTTCCGCGCCCTGAAGCGCGCCTGGTGGTCGCTGCTTCTGCTCACGGCGGCGTTCGTGCTGTCGCTGGGAAGCGAACTGATTTCCAACGACCGCCCCCTGCTGCTGGGTTACAAGGGCGCGATCCACGTTCCCGTCTTCAAATTCTACCCCGGCTCGGCCTTCGGCCTGCCACAGGGCACGGCGACCGATTACCACGCGCTGGAGACCGATGCCGCGTTCCAGGCCGCCGGCGGCTGGATGCTGTTCCCCCCGGTGAAATGGGGCCCGTACCGCAATCACCTGGAGCTGGACGGCAACCCGCCCCATCCGCCTTCACGCACGCACTGGCTCGGCACCGACACCACCGGCCGCGATGTGTTCTCGCGTTTGCTGTACGGCTTCCGCCTGTGCATGGCCTTCGCGCTGCTGATCAGCCTGCTGGCCGCCGTGTTCGGCATTTTGATCGGTGGTTTGCAGGGATGGCTGGGCGGCAAGACCGACATGCTGGGGCAACGGTTCATCGAGATCTGGTCGGCGCTTCCGTTTTTGTACGTGGTGATTCTGCTCGGCACCCTGTACGGACGCAGCTTCGCCCTGCTGGTGTGCATCGTGGCGATCTTCTCGTGGATCGGTCTCTCGTACTACATGCGCGCCGAATTCCTGCGCCTGCGCAACCTCAACTACGTGCGCGCCGCGCGCGCGCTGGGCATTCCGCCGTGGCGGATATTTCTCAAGCATGTATTGCCCAACGCGCTGACGCCCGTGGTCACCGTGCTGCCGTTTCTGCTGGTCTCGGGCATTTCGGCGCTGACCTCGCTCGACTTCCTGGGCTTCGGCCTGCAGCCGCCCGCGCCCTCGTGGGGCGAACTGCTCAGCCAAGGCCTCGCGACGCTGCACGCGCCGTGGCTGGCGATCACCTCGACCCTGGCGCTGTTCATCACCTTGCTGCTGGCGACCTTCGTGGGGGAGGGGCTGCGCGAGGCGTTCGACCCCAAGGCGGATGGACGGGTGGAGTAACTGGTGTGGGACGACGGGTGGAAATGATCGATTGTATGAGGCCGTACGTGGGAGTGATGGGACATGATCGACCTGAACTGCGAATGATCCGGACATTTGGGGCCCTATCCGGAAATGATTGATCGCGTAAGGCCATACAGGGGAGTGGTGATCACGGTGATGGCATTTCAGAGAGTGATTCCGCATGTTTGACTTGATCCGGGAATGATTCGATCATGTGGGGCCCTGGACGGTAATGATCGATCGCGTACGGCCATACAGGGGAGTGGTGGTCACGGTGATGGCATTTCAGAGAGTGATTCCGCATGTCTGACCTTATTCTGGAACGATCTGGACATGTTCGACCTTACCCGGGAGTGACGAGTGTTTAGGGTTTTCAAAGAAAATGATGTGCAGGTTGTCGGGATAAGCGTGATGAGCCGATCAATTGGAGCCTTCAAATGACGTATGATCGTGCCGTGCTGGCGCAGTTGATCGCGGAACGGGTGGAACGCGACGGTGACGTGTTGAAGCGGGTGTGGGAAAGCTCCGGGCCGGTGAAACATGTGGCGATCGACGAGTTGTTGCCGGATGAGATTGCACAGAGAATTGCCGACGCGTTTCCGAAGCATGATGAAATGGGCGGGTATGACAGCCTGAAGGAGCGCAAGCGTATCGGGGTCGATATGGACTCTTACGATCCGATCCTCAAGGAAATCACTTTCGCGCTTCAGGACCCGCGCGTGCTGCGGGCCACCGAGGCGATCACCGGCATCAAACCGCTGAATGCGGATGGAAACCTGTACAGCAGCGGCCTCAGTGCCATGGGCGACGGTGATTTCCTCAATCCGCACATCGACAATTCGGGGAATCCCTTGCTGGGCCAATACCGCCGCATCAATACGCTGTATTACGTCTCACCCGACTGGAACCCCGCATGGGGAGGCGTGCTGGAGTTGTGGGATGGAAACCGCAAAAACCCCGTTGATGTGATTCCGCGCTTCAACCGACTGGTGCTGATGAACACCAACCGCACGTCGTTTCACTCCGTGCGCCCGATCCGAGGGTGCGGACCCCTGACGCGCAACTGCGTCTCCAACTATTACTTCTCGCCGCTGTCACCCGAAGGCTAAGAGTATTTCCATGTGACGAGTTTCCGAGGCCGCCCCGAGCAACCGCTCCGCGACGCGTGGCTCCGCTTCGACGCGTGGGCGCGCGGGGTGTACCGCAAGTTCAGGCCAAGGACGGCGGCGAGCGTGACGCACAGGTATGGGAAGGACTGAGCAATAGAGCAATGCGGCAATAGAACAATGCAGCAATAAAACAGTGAAATTTCAGGACAACAAAAGTTTGATTCAGGAAAAACTCATTGTTGCATTGTTCTATTGCTGTGATGTTGTGATGTTGTGATGTTGTGATGTTTTGATGCCGTGATGCCGTGATGCCGTGATGAGATACTCTCTCACCCGCCCCACCCTAAAGCCTCACCCACCTCGCCGAGCCCCTTCACCTCCGCCACCATGGTCATCCCCGCGAACGGGTCGTCGCCGCGGTTGACGCCGATGAAGGGGATGCCGACCTCATCGGCGGAGCGGATGTCGATGATGGAATCGCCCACGTAGAGGGCCTCATCGGGCCGCAGGCCGTGGCGCTCGAGCAGGCCGCGGAGATGTTCGGGTTTGGCGGGCGGGTACCCGTGAACCTCCCGGAACCATTGGCGGATGTCGAAATGATCCACCGTGCCGTCGATCACCTCCTGCGGCGTGCCCGTGACCACCGCCAGTGGAACTTCACGGCGAGCCGCTTCGCGGAGGAACTCCTCCACACCCGGCAACACCGTCATCTTCGGCCGCAGGCGGATGTCCTCTTCGGCGAAACGCGTGAGAATGCGAGCGGCCTCGTCGCTCGTCACCTCGCGCCCGGCCAGTCCGCGGAACATCAGCGGCACCGCGCGCGAGCGCGACAGGCCGGCGTATTTCAGCTGTTCCTCGAGCACCGCTTCGCGCGCGAAACCGAACTCGGCCAGCGCGAAACAATAGGCATCGAGCTTGAGCGACATCGAATCCATGATCACGCCGTCGAAGTCGAGAAAGATCCAGCGGGGGTTCAGCATGGGAGTAAAAGTAGCTGAGAGCGGACAGCGAACAGCTGACAGCGAAAAATCACAGGAAGACCACGTCACCGACAAGGACATCGTTCTCGCCGTCGCTTGGCGTTAAGCTGTCCGCTGTGAGATCTCAGCTGGTAAGCTCTCAGCTACCGCTTCCCATTATTTTCCACGAACTCCAACGTCCTCTCGATCAGATCCGGCGGCACGGGAGTTTCCTCGAGGAACCGTACGGGATCTGCGGCCAGGCGGTACAAGCGCACGAACTCGGCGCATCCTTTGCACAGCGACAGATGGGCCCGGAAACGCACGAGCGTGGTCACCGGGAGGCGATTCTCCAAATAGTCGTAGGTGAAGTCGGGGATCTTCGCGCACGGGTAGAACACCGGGGACATCAGACGATTCATGCGGTCACCCCCTTCCCCGCGGGCGACTCACCCAAGCGGGCCCGCACCCACGCGACGATCTCCATGCGGGCGCGGTGCAACTGGACCCGCACGGCCGCGTGCGACAACCCCAGCATTTCCGCCACCTCCTCGCCCGAAAGTCCTTCCACGTCGCGCAGGCGATACACGTCGCAACCGGGAGGCTTGAGCAGCGCCACGGCCCTGGCCATCAATCCCTCGACGCGCCGCCTGACGAACACCGCATCCGGCGGGCTGTCCCAATCGGTCGACTGCACCCCCGGCTCAACGATCGCCGCCTGAAGCGCATCCGGGATCTCGCCGGTTTCCGTCCTCGCGTCCTGAAACACCGCGCGCGACCGCGTGCGCGCGGCAATGACATCGCACACCTTGAAGTGCGCCAGACTGTACATCCACGTGGTCAACTTCGAGTTCCCCTGAAACCCCGGCAACCCCTTGTGGACCGCCAGAAAAACCTCCTGCACCACCTCTTGCGCGTCGTCCGCATCACCCAAATGCCGACGGACAAAGGCCGACAGGCGACCATGCGTGGCTCGCACAAGCGTCTCGAACGCCCGGCGGCCGTCCTCACCCCCGGCGCGCAAGCGCGCCACGAACGCGGCGGCGTTCACGTCCTCGAAGGACGCGGCCAACTCACGAGAAGAATCACCTGCAGACACTAGGTCTCCGAAACGCGGGGGTTGTTACGGGAAAACATAGCTGACAAACGAGAGCTTACAGAGGACAGCCTGCAGCCGAGAAACCGGACAACAAAAAACCCCTCCGTTTCCGGAGAGGTCTCTGCTGTCAGCCCAACGCACAGCCGGAGCGCCGACCAAGTGATCCGAGGCGGCCCGACGCAGTCGTACTGGTAGTACGACGAGGAGGACCAACGAAGGAGCACGCCGGTCGCCGCCCGGCACCCAGCTACATCGAACAACCACCCAAACCCTTGCACTCATTCTTGCCCTTGCAGGAGTGCGCCTTGCCGGCCTTTTCCGCCGGAATGCCCAGCTTCTGCGCGCGCTCCTTGAGCTGCTTCTCGGTCATGGCGCAGCCTCCCTGGCCCTTGCACTCGTTCTTGCCTTTGCAGGAGGCTTCCTTGGCAGCGGCGTCGGCCGCGACCTTCTTGCCGAGCGTCGAGTCCTTGGTGCCGCAGCCGCCGGCTCCCTTGCAGGAGGACTTGGCCTTGCAGGAGGCGCTGTCGCCCTTCACAGCGGCCTCACCCTTGCAACCGCTCTCGCCCTTGCACGAGGTTTTACCCTTGCAGGCGCTGTCGCCTTTACAGCCGCTCTTGCTTTTGCATCCGGCCTTTTCGGTCTTGGTGCCCTCGGCCTTTTTGGCGCTCGCGTCGGCGTGAGCCGGAGCGGCGGAGACGAGGCCGGCGGCGATGCCGGCAATGGCGAGCTGGGTGAGCATCGAGGTCTTTTTCATGGGAGGTCCTTTCAATGTCCCCCGGCCGGGGGCGTTGGTTGTGCGAAGCTACAAAGTCGCCATCCAAAGGACGGAAACCCTGATTGCGACCTTAGGTCTCCCCCATGTACGGAATGTTACGGAGGTTGGATTGGGGAACGAAAGCACTGCAGTACAACAGTACAGCAATACAACAATAAAGCCGGATTTCGCCGATATTCGGGAATAATCCCGGATTTTAACCTCGGCACCTTATATTCCCTACTGCTGTATTCTTGTACTGCTGTACTGTTCCAGCCCTACGGATTATACCCCAGGTTCGGCGACAGCCACTTCTCGGCCTCCTCGACCGTCCAACCCTTGCGCTTGGCGTAATCCTCCACCTGGTCCTTGCCGATCTTGCCCACGCCGAAATAGCGCGATTTGGGGTGCGCGAAGTACCAGCCGCTGACCGCCGAAGCCGGCCACATGGCGTAGCTCTCGGTCAGGCGGAGCACGGTGTGCTTTTCCACGTCAAGCAGCTTGAACAGGAGGCCTTTTTCGGTGTGATCGGGGCAGGCGGGGTAACCGGGCGCCGGACGGATGCCGCGGTATTTTTCCTTGGGCAACTCCTCCGTCGGCAGGGTTTCGTCGGCCGCGTAGCCCCAGAACTCCTTGCGGATGCGTTGGTGCAGACGCTCGGCGAAGGCCTCGGCGAGGCGGTCGGCCAGGGCCTTCGCCATGATCGAGCCGTAATCGTCGTGCGACTTCTCGAACCGCGCGACGATCTCCTCCAGCCCGCCGCCCGAGGTCACCGCGAACCCTCCGAAGTAATCCGCCACGCCGCTGTCCTTGGGCGCCACGTAGTCGGCGAGGCAGAGGTAGTGGGCTTCGGGGTCGTTTCCCGACTTCTGCACCTGCTGGCGCAGTTCATGATTCACGCCGAGGAGCGTCGTACGCGATTCATCGGTGTAAATCTCGATGTCGTCGCCCACGGTGTTGGCGGGCCACAAGCCGTAAACGGCCTGCGCTTCCAGTCCGCCTTCTTCGAGCAAGGTCTTCAGCTGCGCCTGCGCGTCGGCGAAGAGCTTGCGCGCCTCCTCGCCCTTCTTGGGGTCGTCGAAAATGCGGGGGTACTGACCGCTCAATTCCCACGTGTAAAAGAACGGAGTCCAGTCGATGTACTCGGCGATCTCCTTGAGCGGGTAGTTGCGCAGCACGTGCACGCCGAGCTTCTGCGGCTTCGCCACAAGACCCGCCGCGGCATCCGCCTTCCAATCGGGCTTGAAGCCCTTGGCGCGAGCCTCAGCGATCGGCACGAGCGCCCGTTCGCTGTTGGCCCCGGCGTGGTCCGCCCGGACTTTGTCGTATCGCGCCGTGACGTCCTTCATGAAGGCCTCGCGCTGGTGCGCGGTGAGGAGCGAGCCCGCCGTGGGCACGGAGCGTGAGGCGTCGAGCACGTGCACCACGGGCTGGCTGTACACCGGCGCGATCTTCACCGCCGTATGCGCCACCGAGGTGGTCGCGCCCCCGATGAGCAGGGGGATCTTGAACCCGCCGCGCTCCAGCTCCTTGGCCACGTGCACCATTTCGTCGAGCGAAGGCGTGATCAGGCCCGAGAGACCGATCAGGTCCACATCGTGTTCCTTCGCCGCCTCGAGGATTTTCGCGGCGGGAACCATCACGCCCAGGTCGATGATCTTGTAGTTGTTGCAGGCCAGTACGACCCCCACGATGTTCTTGCCGATGTCGTGAACGTCGCCCTTCACCGTGGCCATCAGCACCTTGCCGGCCTCGCGCGAGTCGGGGTTCTTGGCCTTCTCGGCTTCGATGAACGGCATGAGATACGCCACCGCCTTTTTCATCACGCGGGCGCTTTTCACCACCTGGGGGAGGAACATCTGACCCGAACCGAACAGATCGCCCACCACGTTCATGCCGTCCATGAGCGGGCCTTCGATCACCTGGATCGGTTGGGGATACTTTTGCCGCGCCTCCTCCGTATCCTCATCGATGTAATCCATGATGCCCTTGACGAGGGCATGGCTGAGACGGGCCTCCACGGGAAGCGCGCGCCAGGCGGTGTCCTCGCCCGAGGCCTTGGCCATGCCGCCCGTGCCCGCCGCCTTCAGCATGTCGGCGTGCGCCACCAGACGCTCGGTCGCGTCGGGGCGGCGGTTCAGCAGCACGTCCTCGACGAGTTCCTTCAGCGTCGGCTCGATTTCCTCGTACACCTGCAGCATGCCCGCGTTCACGATGCCCATGTCGAGCCCCGCGCGGATGGCGTGGTACAGGAAGGCGGAGTGCATGGCCTCGCGCACCGGGTTGTTGCCTCGGAACGAGAACGAGATGTTCGAGATGCCGCCGCTCACGCGGGCGTGAGGCAAATTCTGCTTGATCCAGCGCGTGGCTTCGATGAAGTCGACGGCGTAGTTGTTGTGCTCCTCAAGACCCGTGGCCACGGTCAGCACGTTGGGGTCGAAGATGATGTCTTCGGGCGGGAAGCCCACCTCGTTCACGAGGATGTCGTAGCTGCGCTTGCAGATCTCCACGCGACGCTCGTAGTTGTCGGCTTGGCCCTGCTCGTCGAAGGCCATCACCACGGCAGCCGCGCCGTAGCGGCGGATTTCGGCGGCGCGCGACCGGAACTGCTCCTCGCCTTCCTTCAGCGAAATCGAGTTCACGATGCCCTTGCCCTGCATGGCCTGCAGGCCCTTGCGGAGCACGCTCCATTTGGAGCTGTCCACCATGATGGGCGCCTTGGCGATGTCGGGCTCCACGGCCACGAGGTTGAGGAAGCGCGTCATCGCCGCCTCGGAGTCGAGCATGCCCTCGTCCATGTTCACGTCGAACACGTCGGCGCCGTTCTCCACCTGTTGACGCGCCACCGAAAGCGCCGCGTCGTAATCACCGCTCAGAATGAGCTTGGCGAACTTGGGGCTCCCGGTGATGTTGGTGCGCTCCCCGATGTTGAGGAAGGTCATTTCCTTGCGGAAGGTGAACGGATCGAGGCCCGAAAGGCGCAAGGTCTTCTCCGGCGAGGGGATATCGCGCGGCGGAAACGTTTCGACGGCCTCGCGGATGGCGCGGATGTGATCGGGCGACGTGCCGCAGCATCCGCCCACGATGTTGAGGAATTTCGACTCGGCGAAATCCTTGAGCAGACCGGCCATGTACTCGGGCGACTGGTCGTAACCGCCGAAGGCGTTGGGCAAACCCGCGTTGGGGTGGCACGACACGTGCACGGTCGCCTTCTCGGCCAGCTCCTGCACGTAGGGGCGCATCAGTTCCGCGCCCAGAGCGCAGTTCACGCCCACCGAGAGCAGGTCGGCGTGCGAGACGGAATTCCAGAAAGCCTCCGTGCTTTGACCCGAGAGATTGCGGCCCGCGAGGTCGATGATGGTCACCGACACCATGATGGGCAGGCGCACGCCGCGCTTCTGGTAGATGTTCTCGATCGCGTACAGCGCGGCCTTGCAGTTCAGGGTGTCGAACACGGTTTCGACGAGCATCAAATCGACGCCGCCTTCCATCAGCGCGTCCACCTGCTCTTCGTAGGCCTCCACGAGCTGATCCCAGGTGATGGCGCGGAAGCCGGGGTCGTTCACGTCGGGCGACATGCCCAGCGAGCGGTTCGTGGGGCCGATGGAACCGGCCACGTAACGCGGCTTCGACGGTTCATTGGCCGTAAACTCCTCCGCGATGCCCTTCGCGAGCTTCGCGCCCTCCACGTTCAGTTCGCGCACCAGCGCCTGCATGTCGTAATCGGCCATGGAAATGGCGTTGCAGTTGAAGGTGTTGGTCTCCACGATGTCCGCGCCCGCCTCGAAATACTGGCGGTGGATGGTGCCGATCACGTCGGGCCGCGTGATCTGCAGCAGATCATTGTTGCCCTTCAGGTCCTTGTGCCAGTCCTTGAAGCGGTCGCCGCGATAATCGGCCTCCTCCAGCTTGTAACGCTGGATCATGGTGCCCATCGCCCCGTCGAGGATGAGGATGCGCTTTTTCAGTTGGTCGTGGATGGGATGGGTGGTCGACATAGTTTCTCCGTGGTCAATTCGTAATCTCAGTGGGCAGTACAGCAGTACAACAGTAGAGTCTGTTGCCCTAGCATTGGACTCTTTGTTTGACTGCTGTACCGCTGTACTGTTGTACAGCTATTCAGCCCTATGTTTTTTCTCCCACCACCAACACGCCTTCAAGCTCCGGATACTCCGGACTCGGCGGGGTGATTTCGAACTTGGCGATGCGGAACCCCGCGGACAGCGTCCAGGCGCGCAGATCCTCTTCCGAGAACCCGAGCCAGAAGTCGCCGAAGCGCGTGCGCATCCAGTCCTCCTCGTGGGCGAGCAGGTCGAGAACGAGCAGACGACCGCCGGGAGCGAGCAGACGATAGGCCTCGCGAATCGCCGCGCTGGGCTCGGCGGCGTGGTGCAGGGCTTGCGAGATCACCGCCACATCGAAGGCGGCCGCGTCCAGCCCGGTGTCCTCCATCGGTGAAATGCGGAAGTCGGGGCGAATCGTGTCGCCGGCGGATTCCGCCTTCGCCAGCCGGATCTGTTCCTCCGAGGCGTCCACGCCGGTGACGACGTTGCCCGACGCCGCGAGGCGGCGCGCCAAACGACCGTTGCCGCAGCCCAAATCGACGATGCGCTTGCCGGACATGACCGCGATGACGCCTTCGGCCAACGCCTGCCAGGTCTGACCGGGCGAGGTGATGTTCTGCACCGCTTCGGGGTTCTGGCTGTTGAAGAACTCGCGCGAACCCTCGGCGCGTTCGGCCAGGGTCTTGGCGAGCAGGCGCTCGTCTCGGGCGTGCCAGCGGGCGCTGTGCGCCGCCTCCACCGCGGCGTGAACGATCCCGAGCTTCCGTTCGTTCGCCTTGGTCGGCGAGGGCAGCCGGTAGAACACCTTCTGACCTTCCTTGCGCGCGGCCACGAGGTCCTGCTCCTTGAGCAGGGCAAGCTGCGAGGACAAGGTGCTCTGCCCCGTCCCCAAAATCTTCTGGATCTCGCCCACGGCCAGCTCGTGCCCGTTGAGAAGCGACAACACGCGCAGGCGCGTCTCGTCGCCGAGCAACTTGTACACGGCGGTCAAAGTGGCGATGTCGAGGCCGGAGACGGACATGCCCCCAATATATCAAGATATCGCGATATATGGATGGATTAGTTGTCGACACGACGGCGCACGTCGATTCCTGAAAATCTAACCTGACGGCTCGCCTCGGCAGGCTTGATCAAGCGATCAGGGCAGTTGATCGGGGGTGTCCGCGAGCGCGTCCAGGATGTCGCAGAATCGAACAATTCGGCGACTTCGGCATTCCCCCGGCCTTGGGGTTAAAAAAAATCCTTGTCCCGAATGGCCCATTTCGCATGAAAACCCGATTTCCTGGCGACTTGCCGATTTATTCGTTGAAACAGATATTTGGCATGCCCTTCGCTTTTACCTTGTACGCGACGCCAAATCAGTCGCCCCGACCGCCCGATCGGACGGTCTCGAATTCACGAAAGACAGAGGTCCCTCATGACCACGACAACCACCAAAAAAGTTTCGGGCATTCTTCGCAACAACCAGATGCACTGGGTGGGCGACGGGTTCCCCGTCCGCACCTTGTTCGCCTACAGCCGCCAGGGCAACGACATCAGCCCGTTTCTCATGCTCGATTACGGGAAGGGCGAGTTCCCTCCCACCGACGAGCGCAAAGGCGTGGGGGAGAATCCGCACCGCGGGTTCGAGACCGTAACCATCGTGTACGAGGGTTCCGTCGAACACCGTGATTCGGGCGGTGGCGGTGGAGCCATCGGCCGTGGTGACGTGCAGTGGATGACCGCCGCCTCGGGCGTGGTGCACGAGGAGTTCCACGGACGCGAGTTCGCGAAAACCGGCGGGGCCTTCGAGATGGCGCAGTTGTGGGTCAACCTGCCCGCCAAGGACAAGATGACCAAGCCGCGTTATCAGGAGATTCTCGACAAGCAGATTCCCAAGGTCGCGCTGCCCAGCGACGCCGGTACGGTGCGCGTGATCGCGGGTTCGTACGAGGGCAACAAGGGACCCGCTCTCACCTTCTCGCGCCTGAACGTGTGGGACGTACGCCTGCAACCTGGGCGCGCGGCGACGTTCACGGTCGAGGACGGCGACACCACCATTCTGCCGATCTTCGGCGGTTCGGTGCGCATCAACACCACCGAAGAGGTGAACGCCGGCGAGGCCGCCTTGTTCGAGCAGGCGGGCACCACCTTCTACGTGGAGAACACGGGGACGGATGAAGTGAAGGTGCTGTTCCTCTCGGGCGCGCCGCTGAATGAACCCATCGCCGGGTACGGTCCCTTCGTGATGAATACGCAGGAGGAGATCTACCAGGCGATCAAGGATTACCAAAGCGGGAAGATGGGGCATTTAGCGTAGCGAAAGGCCCCGCTTGAAGCTCTGAACTCAGAGTTCGGAACTCAGAAACCCTGGTTGATGGGCTTTGGAAAGATGACGAAGGGCGGTTCGCGCAAGCGGGCCGCCTTTTTTTGGGTCTCTGTAAGGATGTAATGGATGTGCTAAACTTTTTCCCATGCCCTCCTCGCTCCGCACGTGCCCCCAAGGCCACCACTACCGCAAGAGCTCGGACTGCCCCGTCTGTCCGGTCTGCGAGGGACTTCTGAAGCCGCAAAGCGGCTTTCTGGCCACCTTGGGTGGGCCCGCGCGACGCGCGCTCGAGAATGTCGGCGTGACGACACTCGCAAAACTGGCCTCGAAGCGCGAGACGGAAATTTTGGCGTCGCACGGCATGGGCCCCGCGAGCCTGCCCATTCTGCGTGCCGCGCTGAACGACGCCGGACTCACTTTCAAACCCTGATCACCACGACCGCGAGCCGCGTCATCGGGAGACACCCATGTGCCGCAACATCAAAACCCTCTTCAACTTCGCCCCGCCGGCCACCGAGGCGGAAATCCGCGACGCCGCACTGCAGTTCGTCCGCAAGCTCAGCGGCTTCAACGCCCCGTCGAAGGCCAATGAAGCCGCCTTCGCCCGCGCGGTGGATGACATCACCGCGGTGACGCACACCTTGCTCGACTCGCTGCTCACCGTCGCGCCGCCCAAGGACCGTGCGGTGGAAGCCGCGCGGGCACGCGCCCGCAACGCAGCGCGATTCGGATAAGCCTGACCGTCCCGGCGAAAGACCGTACCGTACAAGACTTCACCGATTCGTCGTCGCCTGGGTCCACCCCATTTCTTTTTCGACGATTCCGACGCATCGCGCCGTTGGCAAAATTTTTGCCCAACATCCGGGCTCTCTCCACCCCCACCCCGGATGTCGCATGCCCGTGATCGCCGATCCCGATGAACCCAACGAACCCGTAAATCCCGACGACGACATTCAGAGGCTTTTGAACGACGCCAAACGCGACGATATCGCACGGCGCTACGGCGGAAAATTCCTGCGGCCGCCGCATGCGCGCATGCCGCCGGAGCTCGAGGGCGAATGGCTCTCGTTGATCGAAGAATTCGAACGGCGACTGCAAACCGCCGCGACGGTTCCCCTCCGTGAGATCGTGGACGTTCCCTTCGCGCCGCCTTTGGCCGATTTGCCCGAAAGCGCCGTGGAGAACGAACTGTTCGCCCTGATCGATCGCTTCGCCGCGCACAATGTGATCGTGGAATTTCCCGATGACGTGGACATCGCCGAAGCGTACCGCTTCCTCGCCGAGGAACTGCTCGACGAGTCCGTGCTCGATCTGCGCGGACCGGGCACGCGCATGCATATCGTGTACCGGGGCCGGAGGGACGCGTGGTGACCTCCGCCGCGCCCGCAAGGACCGTCGCGCTTTTGACGGATTCGCCAAGTGCCTCTATTTTGCCGTGCATCAAGGGGGATGCGCCGCGCGGCGTTCCGGAAAGCACGCGACAAACCCATGGAACAAAACCGCCGCCTGTTCGCCATCATGGACGCCCTGCGCCGCAGCCGCAAGGCCGTGTCGGCCGCGTCCTTGGCCTCCACCCTCAAGGTCTCGGTGCGCACGCTGTACCGCGACATGCAGGCGCTCAAGGACCTCGGCGCGCCCATCGAGGGCGAGGCGGGCATCGGATACATTTTGCGGCCCGGGTATTTTCTGCCGCCGCTGATGTTCACGCGCGACGAGCTTGAGGCGCTGGTGCTGGGCGCGCGTTGGGTGGGCACGCAACCCGATGACGGCCTCACGGCGGCGGCCAAAAACGCCTTGGGGAAAATCGCCGCGGCGGCGCCTTCGGACCTGCGCGCGCAAATCGACGACATCGGCCTGTGGCCGGTTTTCTTTCCCTCGGAACACAAGCCGGTGGGGTTTTTGAGGGTGGTGCGCTCGGCCATGACCAGCGAGCGGACGCTCTTGCTGCGCTACGCCGACGCGCACGGGCGCGTGACCGAACGCCACGTGTGGCCGGTGCAGATCGGGTTTCATGAAAACGTGCAGACCATCATCGGCTGGTGCCTGTTGCGCAAGGCGTTCCGCACCTTCCGCGCCGACCGCATTCATGCGGCGGAAATCACCGCCAAACCTTATGGAAAACCCCGGCGCATTCTGGTCGGGGAGTGGGAAGCCGAGATGCGGAAGATTCATCCCGAGTGGTTCGCGCGCCTGCACGACTCCTGACACGCTCCTGACACGGGTTGTCAGGGGGGGAGGGGTACTCTTGACCTCAGGCCGGACGAACCGGCACGGAGGCGCGCATGAAACTCAAAAAACTATGGACCGGCTTCATCACCGACAAGGTGCGGGAATCCCGCGACTTTTACACGAAGGTGCTTGAATGTTCCGTCGTTTACGAAGGCGACAACGAATGGTTCGTGCTGCTCAAGCTGGGCGAAAGCGAGCTGGGGTTCATGAAGCCCGACCTTGAATTTCAGGCGCCGGTTTTCCGGCGGGGGTTCGGGGGTTACGGGGCGTGGATCGCCATCGACGTGGATGACGCCGAGGCGGAGTACGAGCGCATCAAGGCGCTGGGCGTTCCCGTCGAATTCGAGCTCCGCGACGAACCGTGGGGCGACCGTCACTTCGCGATCCTCGACCCCAACGGCATCGGGGTGGATATCGTGCAGCGCCTGGCCGCGTAGCGGCCCGGTAACACCCTCCGGTTCGTGACGCATCAAACTCCGTTTATTTTAACCCGCCACACCCCACAGGAGAACCCCATGAAACTCGCCAACCCCTACCTCAACTTCGCCGGCCAAACGCTGGAGGCCTTCACGTTCTACAAGTCGGTGTTCGGCACCGAGTTCGCCGGGCCCGCGCTCCGTTTCCGTGACTTCGGCGAGAACATGATGAACATCGCCGAGGGCGAGATGGACCTCATCGCCCACGTGACACTGCCGATCGGAGGCGGCAACCTGCTGATGGGAAGCGACGTTCCTTCGAACCAGCCGTCCCTGAACGTGGGCAACAACGTGTACATCATGCTGGAGGCCGAAAGCGCCGAGGAGGCCGACCGCGTGTTCGACGCGCTGGCGCAGGGCGGCACGGTGGAAATGCCGCTCTCGAAAACCGAGTGGGCGGAAAAGTACGGAGTTTGCAAAGACAAGTTCGGCATTCAATGGATGATGAACTTCACCGGCTCGGTCACGTGGGAAGACCCGAAGCCTTAGGTCCGAGTCCTTGTCTCAGACCCCGCGCGCCGCGTCACGGCGGCGTGAGTGAGCCATGGCGCGCTCAAGGATGCGAGGCTACATTGGAGGCGCGCGGCGTTTGCCTGCGCGCCTCTTGCAAGTTTCGCCTGCGTATCTCGTCCGCTCACAGGGATTATCATGAAACGCAAAACCCTCTCGCGACTCGCGGTGGCGGCCGTTGCGGCCGCCGCGTTGATTCAGTTCATTCCCGTGAACAAAACCAACCCGCCTGTAGAGCAAGAACCTTACATGCCCGACAGCGTGAAGACGGTGTTGTCCAAAGCCTGCTACGATTGCCACTCGAACCAAACCAATTGGCCGTGGTACTCCCGCATCGCACCCGTCTCGTGGCTGGTGGCGTGGGATGTAAAGGAGGGCCGCAGCGAGCTGAATTTCTCCACCTGGAACCGCATGCCTCCCGAAAAGCGCGACCGGATGTGGCAAGAGATCTGGGAGATGGTGGAGAAGGGCGAAATGCCCCCGATGATTTATACCCCCGCACACCCCGAAGCGCGCCTCACCGATGCGGAAAAGGAAACGATCCGCGCGTGGACGGCCTTCCCCACCGCCGCGCCGTAGCTATCGTTCAGACACAAACTCCCACCCCGGAGGCCTCGTGAAAAACCATTTGCTGGCGACCTTGGCGTACCTGCTGCCGACCTTTCCGCTTGGTTACTTCTGGCACCTGACCTTCTTTTCGAACTACTACAAATCCCTCGAAATTTATCGGGACGACATGATCATCCCGTTCGGCCTGATCACCATGATCATTCAGGCCGTCATCTGGTCGTACGTCTACAAACACCTGTTCGGAGGCGAGCCGGTATGGCGGGGCGCGCTCAAGTTCGCGTTGATCGCCGCGCCGCTCACCTGGAGCCTGGCGGTGCTGGCCGTCGCCGCGAAAAACCGTATGTCGTCCGTCCCGGGATTCGTCGGCATCGAAACCGCGTTCACGGTGTTGCAGTTCGCCATCGTGAGCCCGCTGATCGCCTGGGCCCACAGCGACTCGTGACGGGACGGGCATGAAGCCGAAATACACGACCCTCGATGAGGCCTTCGCGGACGCACCCGCGGACGCTCGGCCCTTGCTCAAGAAAATCCGTTCCTTGGCCCTGAAGGCCGCGAAGACGGAGGGCGCGATGGTGGAGGAGGGCATCAGCTACGGCATGCCCACGGTGTTCAGGAATGGCCGGGTGCTGATCTACTATGCGGCCTTCAAAGCCCACGTCGGCGTGTTCCCGCCGCCACGCGGCGATGCGGCCTTCCTGAAAATGATCGCGCCCTACGCCGGGCCCAAGGGAAACCTCTCGTTCCCCTTGGGCGCCAAGGTGCCTGCCACCTTGCTGAAGGCCGTCATCGAAGCGCGTCTTGAGGCGGTGCGCGATCCCCAGACAACCACGGTGAAGGCAAAGGTCAAAACCCAAACCACCGCCAAGACCGTCGTCAAGAAAGCGGCCAATGCGCGCACGCCGCAGTGAACCGTCCGATGGCGGGTCGACGGGATGGCCGTTGCAACACGTGATGTCGGTGCACGACGGAATTACGATTGACGGCATTCCGCGTGGCAGGCCGGGAATCCCGATCCTCGTTGCCCGGAGGGCAACCCGCCCCGCGATGTCCACCACCCCCCATCAGAACGGGTCTCCATGAAAACAGTCTTCAAGATCCTCGGCGGCCTCATCCTCGTCGTCGCCTTGCTCATCGGTGGCGTGTTGCTGTGGGCCTCCTCCACCGCCGCGAAAAATCTCGCGGTCACCTACGATGTGGCCGGCAAAGACTTTCCCATCCCCTTCCCCGTGAGCGAGGGCAACATCGATTCGCCCGACGCGGCGACGGAACAGGCCGTGGAGCGCGGGCGGCACCTGGTGGCTTCGCGCTACGCCTGCGGCGAGTGCCACGGCGCGAACCTGGGCGGCGGCGTGATGGTGGACGCCTTCCCGATCGGAAGCCTGCTCGGCCCCAACCTGACCACGGGCAAGGGAAGCCGCACCCTCAACTACACCGCCAAGGATTGGGACCGCATCGTGCGTCACGGCATTCTGCCCGACGGGCGCGGCGCGGTGATGCCTTCGGAAGATTTTCAGCTGATGTCCGATCAGGAGCTGTCCGATATTGTGGCCTACATCCGCGCGCAGCCGCCGGTGGACAACGAGGTCCCCCCGTCCACGCTCGGTCCGCTCGGCAAGATCCTCGTCGCCACCGGCAAAATGACCACCTCGGCCTCGCGCATCGATCACGGCCGCGTCCACCCCGAGTTCCCGCCCGTGGCGATGGCCGACTCGGCGTTCGGCGCCCATCTCGCGGGCACCTGCACCGGGTGCCACGCCGCCAACCTCGCGGGCGGCCCCATCGCCGGCGGCGACCCCAAGTGGCCGCCGGCGCGCAACCTCACCCCGCACCCGACGGGCCTCGGCGAATGGACGATCGCCGATTTCCGCAAGGCGATGACCGAAGGCGTGCGGCCCGACGGCACACCGCTGAAGGCCCCCATGACCATCGTCATGCCCTACGCCAAGAACATGACCGACACCGAGCTGGAGGCCCTGTGGGCCTACCTGCGGACCGTGACGCCCGTGGAAAAGGCGATCCCCTGATGCCGGGGCGCGCGGTGCGGGACGCGTTTGTTCTGGCGGCCCTCGGAAGCGCCGCGCTGACGGCCTGCTTCGACAGGAACTCGGCGGGCCCCGACCCGTCCGGCACCCCGGACCCGGACGTCTCCGTTCTTCTGGAATCCCTTCCGCTCGATCTCGACTCCCTCGACCTGGAGGCCATCGTGGCGAATCGCGCCGGGCGCGATTCCGACTGGACGCCCCTTTTCGACTTCGGTTTGGTCATCCCCGCGACCGAAAACCGCCCGACGGACAAAACCAACCCCCAACCCACCTTCTACGCGCCGCTGGGTACCCCGGTCCGAGCCATCGTGTCGGGCGTGGTCGTCTCCACCCCCAAGCTGTACAGCAACGACTCCTCGGTCATGATCGCGGCGGGCGACGCGTCAGGCGCGCCGATCTGGGAAATGGAGCATGTGATCAAGGTCCGGGTTCGCGTCGGCGACCGGGTTCAGGCCGGCGACGTCATCGCGGAAGTGAGCGACTACGAATGCAAGTGGGGGCGCAACGGCAACCCGGCCGACCCGCTCTGCGCCTCGGGCCTGGGCCTGGTGGAGATCGGCCTGCTTTACGGGGGAAACCCTCCCGAGCATCGTTGCCCGTTCGATCCGAACCTGGTGAACGCGACGCGCCGCGCGGCGATCTTCAGCGCGCTCGATACGGCGCGGGCACGCATCGAGGCGGCTTTCGGCGACACCACGAAATACGACGAAGCGGGGCGCGCGACCCCTCAGTGCATCACCCTCAACCGGGTTCCCGGCTGAGGACTCCGGCCGGTCGCTGAATCATCACGCACCCCTTCGTCACCTGATCCATGACCAAGCCAACGACCTCGTTCCGCGCCTCGCTCGTCCGGTGGAGCGGCCCCGCCGCGTGGCACTTCGTGACTGTGCCGCCGCGCCACGCGCCCCCGCCCACCGAGGGTTGGGGAAGGACGCCGGTGCGCGCCACGGTGGACGGCACGACCTGGGACACCAGCGTGTGGTGGGACACCAAAACGCAATCGACCTTGCTGCCCGTTCCGAAAAAAATCCGCGGAGGCAAAGGCGACGGGGACACCGTGACGGTCACGATCGACCTGCGGGCGTCCTGAGACCCTCCGCGACGAAAGGAACGAACCAGGCCATGGCCTACGACGACAAGCTGGCCGACCGGGTGCGCGCCGCGCTCGGCGACCGCAAGGGTCTCGACGAGAAGCGCATGTTCGGCGGTCTCGCGTTCATGCTGCACGACCACATGTGTTGCGGCATCATGGGATCGGAACTCCTCGTCCGCGTCCCGCGCGAGGAAACCGGAGCCGTGTCGAAGCGGCCTCATGTTCGCCCGTTTGATTTCACGGGGAAACCCATGAAGTCCTTTGTGGTGGTGGGGGCTGCGGGCCTCCGGGGCGTCGGCCTCAAGCGCTGGGTGGAGGAATGCGTCGCGCACGTGTCGTCACTTCCGCCCAAAGACACGAAGAGCGGCAAGGCTTTCGGAAAACCCGCCACTGCGGCGCCCCCATCCCGTCCAAAGGGAAAGACCGAAACCGCGCGCGCGCCCCGTGGGAGAAAAATCCCGTAACATCGACCTGCGCCCCGCGACCTAAATTCCGAAGAGGATGCACCGCCCGCATGCACTCGGAGATTCACGTGAACAACCCCCGTCTGTACAGCTTTCGGGCCGGAAGCACCGGCCTGTGGCGCATCCGTTCCCTCGCCGCCGTGCGGGGCGAGCCCTTGCCGACCGCCCCGCGGCTCGATCATCGCGAAGGCGACGGGTCCGAGGCGCCCGATGCCACGGCGGTCTGGACGCTGCGCGGCGTCACCAGCAACGAACGTTATGTGACCAACGAAGAGAAGGGAAATCTGGTCGCCGTGCAGGAGGGACTAGGTCGCCCGGCCGCCCTGTGCGCCGCCCTCATCCCCATCCGCAAATCGGCCGCCTGGTGGACCCTCACCCAAGAGCAACGCCGCGAAATCTTCGAAACGCAATCGCACCACACCCACATCGGCCTCAAATACCTGCCGGCCATCGCCCGACGCCTGCATCATTGCCGCGACCTCGCCACGGCCGAACCTTTCGACTTTCTCACGTGGTTCGAATACCGCCCCGATGATGAACCCGCGTTCGATGACCTTTTGGCCGCGCTGCGCGCCACGCCCGAATGGACCTACGTGGAGCGCGAGGTGGACATCCGCCTGGAGCGTTAGAACCGCGGGCTTTACGCCCCGCCCCCGCGGGGCTATACTCCCGACATGAACCTCACACCCGATGACTTCGAAATGGTCGTCCGGCTGGTGGCCGCCCTGGTGGCCGGCGCCGTGATCGGCTACGAACGCTCCTTCCACGGCCGCCCGGCGGGCTTCCGCACCCACGCGCTGGTGTGCATGGCCTCCAGTCTGCTCATGCTCGTCACCGTGTACGAAGCGCACTGGGTGCGCACCGACGTGGAGTCCATCCGCCTCGATCCCACCCGCATGGCGCAGGGCATCATGACCGGCATCGGATTTTTGGGCGCGGGCGTGATCATCAAGGAGGGCCTGTCGGTGCGCGGCCTCACCACCGCCGCCTCCATCTGGATCACCGCCGCCATCGGCGTGTTGGCCGGCATCGGGTTCTACTTCCCGCTCGTGGTGTCGGTTCTGCTCACCATCGGCGTGCTCTCGTTTTTCCGCCGCATCGAAGCGCTCATGCCCTCGCAGGCTTACTACAACTTCGACGTGAAGTTCTCGCGCAGTTCCGAAATGAACGAGCAGGATTTGCGGGGGTTGATCGCGACGCATGGCTTCGAAACCTCGAACCTCAGCTACCGGTTCGACGGCTCGGAGCATGCGCGCCGCTACGCGATGACCCTGCGGACCACGCACCGCACGAGCGCGGCCAAACTGACCAACACGCTCGAATCCGATCCCAACGTTCTGGAGTTCCGTCTCGCTCCGGGAGGAAGCTGAACCGGTTCAAATCGTGGTCATATGCCGCCCGGGGGTGGCGGAACCGGACGAGGCATCGTAGGTTGTGGAAGGGTGATCACGCAATCACGGAGGCGCCATGCTCTACACCATCGCGATCGTTCTCATCATCCTGTGGCTGCTGGGCCTTGTGACAACGCACGCCATCGGCGGCTTCATCCACGTATTGCTGGTCATCGCGATCATCATGATCCTGGTGCGCGTGATCAGCGGGCGCAAACCCCTGTGAGTCCGACGCCGCTGGTTTTTCTTCCGGGGCTGCTCAACGACGGGCGGTTGTGGGCGCCGCAAGTCGCGGAACTTTCCGACAGTGCGAACGCCGTTTTCGGCGACCTGACGGGTGAAGACGACATGAAGCGTTTGGCCGCCTCGGTGCTGAACGACGCGCCGCCGCGCTTCGCGCTCGCAGGTCTCTCGATGGGCGGCTACGTCGCGCTCGAGATCATGCGTCAAGCGCCCGCGCGCGTGAGCGCGCTCGCGCTGGTCGACACCCAGGCCCGCCCCGACAGCCCCGCAGCGAGCGAAGGGCGGCGCGCGCTGATGGCGCGCGCCGCCACCGACTTCGAGGGCGTGATCGACACGCTTTACACCCGCCTTGTGCACCCGGCGCGCGCGGCCGACGCCGCGCTCAAGGCTCGGTTCACCGACATGGCGCGCGCCGTCGGCCCCGCCGCGTTCAAGCGGCAGCAGACGGCCATCATGAATCGCGTCGACAGCCGTCCTTTTCTGCCGCGCATCACCTGCCCCACTTTGGTGCTCTGCGGCCGCGAAGACGCGGTCACACCCGTCGCCTTGCACGAGGAGATGGCTGCGGCCATTCCGGGCGCGCGCTTGAAGGTGTTGGAGGACTGCGGCCACCTCTCGGCCTTAGAGCGGCCGGAGGCGGTGACTGAAGCGCTGCGGGTGTGGCTCGACGCGATCTGACCGCGGCTGACCACAGCGACGCGCTCAGCCCGGTCGCTTCAAATCGGCCGTGTCAAGCCGGCCGCAACAGGTCCAGGCCCGGCAACGGGCCGCCCGGGAACTGCATCAGGCGGGCGCCGGAGGCGAGAGTCCCCAAATCGATCACCGCGAAGCCCGCGGCGTCCATCAGACCGCCGACGGTCTTGCGCGCGTCCGCATCGTCGCCGCATAAAAACAACACGCGCCGCGCGCCGTCGAGGATGGGGCTTTGCGCCAGCATGGCGGCCGCGAAGGTATTGCCCGCCTTCACCAAACGGGCTCCGGGCACCAGATCCGCGACGACTTCGCTGGAGGCGCGCCCGCCGAGGTCGGCGATCTTGAATCCGGGGTTGATGATGGGATTGGTCGCGTCGATGACGATGCGGCCGTTCCACACGGGGGCGGCGGCGAGCACCGGTTCGAGATGCGGCCAGGTGACCGACAGCACCACGATGTCGGCGGCCAAGGCCTCCGTCACGGTCCCGGCCGTCACTCCCACGTCTCCACCGCCGAGTTCCACGATCGTGGCCGCCAGCGACTCGGGGCCGCGACTGTTGCTCAGCACCACGCGGCACCCGGCGTTCAGAAAATGCCGCGCCATCGCGCGGCCGATGGACCCCGCGCCGACGATACCGACGGAAGGAAGATTTGATGTAGTCATGATGATTTCAAATATGAAACATGAAACCTGAAATCTGAAAAGAACACGACTGCTGCCACTCTTTATGAGTGCATCGGTTTCGTGTTCACGTCATATTTCATATTTCATGTTTCAGGTTTCAGATTTTCTCCCACTGTGCGTCGAACTTTAAAGCTCGTCCCCACCCGCGGCCTTCGGGCAACACAACGCCGTCTTCGAAAACCGTCCGGCCGCGCACGATGGTTTTCATCACCGCGCCCTTGAGGGTCCAGCCGTCGTAGGGGCTCCAGTTCACGCGCGTCTGCAGGTGACCGTTGCGGATGGTGCGCGAGGCGGTGAGGTCCACCAGCGTAAAATCGGCGTCGTAACCCGGGGCCACCTTGCCCTTGCCCGTCATGGCGTACAGGCGGGCGGGACCTTCGCACATCCAGCGCACGAGGTCGGAGAGCGAACACTGTCCGCCGAGCGCGCGGTCGAGCATGAGCGGGAAGAGCGTCTCCACACCCGGCATGCCGGCGGGCGCGAGCGGGAACCCCTTCTCCTTCTCCTCGCGCGTGTGCGGCGCGTGGTCGGTGGCGGTGCAGTCGATCACCCCGTCCACCAAGGCCTTCCACAGGGCCTTGCCGTGGCGCGCCTCGCGGATCGGCGGGTTCATGATGGCGTAAACCCCAAGCGTGTCATAGCACTCCGGGGCGGTGAGCAGAAAGTGCTGCGGGCACACTTCCGCCGAAATCAGTCCTTCGACTTTTTCGGCGCGCAGATAGTCGGCTTCCTCTTCGGTGGTGCAGTGCAGAATGTGCAGTCGGCGATTGTACTTCTTCGAGAGTTCCACGGCGAGCTTGGTGGCCTTCAGCGCCGCCTCGGGCGAGCGGATGAAGGGATGATCCTGGATGGTCGCCTTGTCGCCGAGCTTCTCCTTGGCCTGCTTGATCATCAGGTCGTCTTCGGCGTGCACGGCGATGAGTTTGCGGCCGTTGCCGAAGATCTTTTCGAGGTCGGGGCGTTCGCTCACCAGCAACGTGCCCGTGGACGAGCCCATGAAAATCTTGATGCCGCAGGCTTCGGGGCACGAGTTGAGTTCGTCGAGGTTGTCGGGCGTGGCGCCGATGAAGAACCCGAAGTCCACATGGCACTTGGTGGCGGCCAGCGCGTACTTGTCGCGGATCATCTGCGCCGTGGTGCCGGGAGGATTGGTGTTGGGCATCTCGAGGAACGAGGTCACGCCGCCGGCGGCCGCCGCGCGCGACCCGGATTCGAGGTCTTCCTTGTGGGTATTACCCGGCTCGCGGAAGTGCACCTGAGGATCGATGATGCCGGGGAACAGGTGCAAACCGCCCGCGTCGATGACCGATTCGCCGTCGCGCGGCGCCAGACCGGCCGCCACTTCGACCGTGGTTCCGTTTTCGACGCGCACATCGGCGCGCGAAATGCCTTGCGGGGTGACCAGCTCGGCGCCGCGGATCAAGAGATTCGACATGAAAAACTCCTTTATACCGTTAAGGAAAAGGCTCCGCACGGTTCGCACGGAGCCGCAATGACTCGGGAATGGCCGGCCGCGTCCGGAATTTTCCGGCGCGGGAGGGTTTATTTCAGCAGGTTCTTGAGGGTCAACTGCAATACGTTCAGTTGCGAGCGCAGGGCCTTGACGGTTGCCAGAGCCGTCTTGATGCGGCGCGCCTTGCGGCCGTCGAGCGCCACCTTCGCGCGGGTGCCGCGCGGCGCGCCGGCGGGACCGAGCTTGATCCAGCGACGCAAGGCGATGTATGAAACGCCGAATTCACGCGTGGCCGCGGAAATGCCGCCACGACCGCGCTTCTCCACGAACGCCAGAATCTTCTTGCGTTCGGCTTCGGAGTACCGCTTGCCGGTATCGCCCTTTTTGCGGCTTGTCTTGGTCATGGGGGTTCCTTTCAAAAGCGCCTGATGGCGCATGAAAACGACAGCGTGAAGATCAGGAACATCACCCGAAATTCAACTAGTCGGCAAAAACTAGCAACGAGAATCAGTTTTACAATGACGATCGGCGAAAGGCCCGATTCCTCAACGTTTTCCGCATGATGGCACTTTCTTTTGTCGTATTTTTTACGCGGCTCACCCATTATCCTCGAAGATCACGCCCCGAAGGCCATCATGAATCCATCTTTTCGCTGTTTCGATGTCGGCAACGCGCCCGCGCTCGACCGGTTCGTCAGACCCGGCACCCTGTCTCTCAAGGACCTTCGCGACATCGCAAACGCATCGACCCCGACAAGCCACGCCCCCAGACAACGCGTGGCCTTGGGCGTGCTGCTGCTCTGGCACGACCACTGGGAGGAGGCGCACGCCATCGCCCAATCCGATGAAGGCGATCCCGATCACGATTACCTGCACGGCATGGTGCACCGGCGCGAGGGGGATTTCGGAAATTCGAAATACTGGTTCCGCAGCGCGGGGGTTCACGCGGGCTTCCCGGCGATGACGGTACGCATCGTGGCCGCCGCGAACGACCACGCCTTGGCGGACAAGATCATCAAGGACGGCGTGTGGTCCCCTTCGGCGTTCGTCGATGTGGTGCGCGACCACTCAGGCGGCGAAGAGGGATTCTGCCGCGCCGTCCAGGCCGCGGAGATGATGGGGTTCCATGCGTGGCTGACGGGAGGTCCGACATGAAACACACGCCGCGTTCCGCCTTCCCGTTCCTGGCCTGCATGGCGCTGTCTGCCGTCGCCACAATCGCGCAGCCGCTGCGCGTCGCCACCTTCAACCTGAAGTGGCTCACCGCCACGGCGACCGAAACGCGCATGGCGCCGTGGGAGGACGAGGAGCATTTGGCGGAACACCGCCGCGCCCTCGCGGGCATCCTGACGGCCATCAAGGCCGACGTTCTGGCGGTGCAGGAAGTCACCTCCCGCGCCGCGCTCGAAAAACTCGCCGCGGAACCCGCGCTCGCCGGCCTCAAATACCGCGTCCTCCACGCCGAGTCGGAGGACAACGGCACGGGACAGGACGTCGCGTTTCTCGTCTCCCCCCGCGTGCGGCTCGACACCATCGGCGGCGCGGTGATCCGGCGGTTCGCCGACACCCTGGCGGGTCGACCCGCGGCCCTGAACCGTCGCGACCCTCGCAAACAGCGATTGACCAAGCACGCCCTGGTGTGCTTTTCGAAGCCGCTCAAGGCCTGCGCGCTCGGCGTGCACCTCCTCGCTCACCCCGACGATCGCGGCCGCACGGCGCGCCGCGAAGCGCAAGCCCTCATCATCGCGGACCTCGTCCGCAAGGAGATCGCTCCACGCCGCTCTGCGGTCATCGTCCTCGGCGACCTGAATGACTTCGACCCCGAGGTCGGCGGACCTTCCGCCTATGCGGCGAAAACGCGTCACGTGCTGCGCCTCATCAAGGATTTCGACACGACCAAACCGGGTCCCGAACTGTTCAATGCGGCGCAGCTCATCGAGCCCGCCTCACGCCGGTATTCGGCCTACTGGGACCGAAACAAAAACGGGATCAGGGACGCGCGCGACCCGCACTCGCTCATCGATCACATCCTGGTCGACAAATCGTTGCGGAAACGCGTCACGCAGGCCGACATCCTGCATGACACTCACGACGGCACGGTGTCGGATCACTGGCCGGTGGTGGTGGACGTCAACGTGAAATGATCGGGCCACACCCGATCGGCCCTCACATCACTTCAGGCCTTCCCACCACTTGCGGAAGACGTGCGATCCGTCGTTGAGACCCACGACCTCCCCGATGATCGGCGTCACCAGGGGAATCGGGTCGGCCGCGTTCAGCCGCGCAATCTCCTTAAGGGGGTCGTCCCACGCGTGACGCGCCAACACGAATTTTGAGGAGTGCACGGGGAACAAACGCTTGGCGCCCAGGTCGCGCGCGGCGCGCAGCACTTCGTTTGGCAGGTGATGGATGTAGCGCCACGCCGAATCGTACTGGCCGTTCTCCAGAATCGCCAAATCGACCGCACCGTGCTTCTTGCCGATGGCGGCATAATGCGTATCGTACCCGCTGTCCCCGCCGATGAAAATCTTCATGGTCGGCGTCTTCAACAAAAACGAGACCCACAACGTTTTGTCGCGCGAAAATCCGCGACCCGAAAAGTGCCGCGCGGGCTCAAGGAAAACCGTGAAGCCCGGGTCGAGCTCGAAGGCGTCCTGCCAGTCCCCTTCGATGATGCCGGCCTTGTCGTAACCCCAGCGCTCAAGATGCGACCCCACGCCAAGGCCGCAGACGACCTTGCGGATGCGTCCCTTGAGGGCCGTCATGGTTTCGTGATCGAGGTGATCGTAATGATCGTGGGAGATGAACAGATAGTCGATGTCGGGAAGATCATCTGCCGCATACACGTCGGTGCCGGGGAACGACGGGACGGTGCCGGGAATGGGGGAAGCGTTCCCGCTGAACACGGGGTCGACGAGAATGCGCTTGCCGTCGACCTGCATGTAATACGACGAATGCCCGAACCAGACGAGGATGTTGGAGTCGCGGGGAATCGCCTTGAGATCGACCTTCACCGACGGGATCGTGTCGACGGGCGCGCCTCGCGGGTTCTTGTCGAAAAAGAACGAGTACATCACGCCGGTCATGGAATAACCTTCGGCGAGTTGGGGCGTGACGCTGAGGTTCCTGAAGGCGCCGCCCTCAAAGTTCGGGGACTTCGCAAAGGACGCCAGGCGGGCTTTGTCGGGGTTTTCGCCGAACCGGGCCTGTTTCATGTAAAGCCACGGAGTGGCCGCCAATCCCAATAAAACGACCAGTCCCACCACGAACACGATGACCGTCCTTTTTCTGTGCGGAAACACCATGGCTTTACGGTAGAAAGGTTTCAGGTACTCAAGGCGGGTCGCCGCGTCCGATCGGCTATCCCCTCTTCGCCAACCGTTTCTCCTCCGCCATCATCTTCACCAGCCATTCACCCGTGTGCGAGCCCGGCGTCGCCGCCACCTCGTCCACGGTTCCCTTGGCGATCACGCGACCGCCGCCGTCGCCGCCTTCGGGCCCCATGTCGAGCACGTAGTCGGAGTTGCGGACGATGTCGAGGTTGTGTTCGATCACCAGCACGGTGTTTCCCTGCGCCACGAGGGAGTGAAGCACGACGAGGAGCTTGCGGACGTCCTCGAAATGCAGCCCCGTGGACGGTTCGTCGAGGATGTAGAACGAGCGCCCGGTGGCGCGCCGCGAGAGTTCGGCGGCCAGCTTCATGCGCTGGGCCTCGCCCCCCGAGAGCGTGGTGGCCGACTGACCCATCTTGATGTAGCCCAGGCCCACGTCGAGCAGCGTCCTCAATTTGGCGGCGATGGGCGGGATGCTCTGGAAGAACGCGTAGGCGTCCTCGATGGTGAGATCGAGCACCTCGGCGATCGACTTGCCCTTGTAAAGCACCTGCAGGGTGTCGCGGTTGTAGCGGTTGCCCTTGCACACTTCGCACGGCACGTAGACGTCGGGCAGGAACTGCATTTCGATCTTGATGAGCCCGTCGCCCTCGCAGTTCTCGCAGCGCCCGCCTTTCACGTTGAAGCTGAAGCGGCCCGGTTTGTAGCCGCGCACCTTCGACTCGGGCGTCATCGCGAAAATGTTGCGGATCTCGGTGAACAACCCCGTGTAGGTGGCGGGGTTCGAACGCGGGGTGCGGCCGATGGGGCTTTGGTCGATCACGATGGCCTTGTCGAGGTGCTCAAGGCCGCTGATGGCTTTGTAGACGCCGGGCTTCTCTCGTGAGTTGTGCAGCTTTTGGGCCAGCACCTTGGCCAGCACATCATTGATCAGCGACGACTTGCCGCTGCCCGATACGCCCGTCACCGAGATGAACCTGCCCAAAGGGAACGACGCGTCCACTCCCTTGAGGTTGTTCTGCGTGACGCCCGTGATCTTGAGGAATTTTCCGGTGTGGTCGGGGATTTTGGACGCGTCGCGGCGGATCAGCTCCTTGGCGCCTTCGGCGATGGTGGCGCGGTCGATGCGCTTGCGGCCGCTGAGGTAGTCGCCCGTGTCGGTGCGCGCCGCGGCGATGAGCTTTTCCGCCGTGCCCGAAAACATGATGCGGCCGCCGTGAACGCCCGCCGCCGGGCCGATGTCGATCACCCAGTCGGCGAGGCGGATGGTGTCGGCATCGTGCTCCACCACCAGCACGGTGTTCCCCAGATCGCGCAGGCGCTGCAGCGTCTGCAGCAGGCGGTCGTTGTCGCGCTGGTGCAGGCCGATGGAGGGCTCGTCGAGCACGTACAGCACGCCGGTGAGGCCCGTGCCGATCTGCGAGGCCAGGCGGATGCGCTGCGCCTCGCCGCCCGAGAGCGTGCGCGCCGTGCGCGCCAGGTTCAGGTAGTTGAGACCCACGCTCACCAGGAAGTTCAGGCGACCCAGAATCTCCTTGAACACCTGCTTCGCGATGGCGCGCTCCTGTTCGGAGAGGTCATCATCCGCCGCCTTGATCTTGGGGAACGAATAGAATTGGTACAGGCACGACTCCACCGAGTCGTCCCAGGCCGCATCCTCCTGCAGCGCCTGCATCCACGCGTGCGCACGGCCGATCGACAGCGAGCACACGTCGATGATGTTCACGCCGCGGATGGTCACCGCCAGCGACTCGGGCTTCAGGCGCAGGCCCTTGCACGTGCCGCAGGGCTTGTCGTCCATGTAGGTCTCCAGGTCGCGGCGCACGTGCTCGCTCTCGGTCTGTTCGTAGCGGCGCTTGATCGAATTGACCACGCCCTCGTAGCGGGCGTGCCAGGTGTTGGTGTGCCCCGACGACGCGCCCCACTTCACCTTGTAGCGCTCCTCGCCCGTGCCGTGCAGAATGATGTCGATATGCTTCTTCGACAACTGCTTGATCGGCGTGGTGAGCGAGAAGCCCTCCTTCTTCGCGATCTGCTGCAGCAGCTGGGTGTTCCAACCTTCCGCGTTGTCGGCGGTGCCGGCCCACGGCAGAATGCCGCCGTCCGCGATCGATAAATCGAGATCGAACAGCGCGCGCACGTCCACTTCCTTGATGAACCCCAAGCCGTTGCAGGCCGGGCACGCGCCGTGCGGCGAGTTGAACGAGAAGGTATGCGGCTCGATCTCGGGAAACGACTGACCCGTGGCCGGGTCGACGAGTTTCTCGGAGAAGTAAACGTCTTCCTTTTGATCGACGAGGTGAACGTACAGTTCGCCTTCGGCGTGCTTGAGCGCGAGCTCCACCGAATCGGTCAGGCGCTTCTTGAACGTGTCGTCCTCATGCGCGCCCGGCTTGATGCCGAGGCGATCGACGACCAGTTCGATGTTGTGCTTCACGTAGCGGTCGAGCTTGATCTTCTCCTCGAGCTGATACACCTGCCCGTCCACGCGGGCGCGCACGAACCCCTGCTGCAGGTAACGTTGGAACAGGTCTTCGTAAGTGCCTTTGCGGTCCTTCACCAGCGGCGCCAGCAACAGCACCTTCACCTCGCCATCGACCTTCTTGGTCACGGGCAAGGACGCGATCGCGTCCACGATCTCCTGCACGGTCTGGCTTTTGAGACGCTTGCCCGTCACCGGGCTGCGCGCATGACCCACGCGGGCGTACATCAGGCGCAAGTAGTCGTAGATCTCCGTGATGGTTCCCACGGTGGAGCGCGGGTTGTGCCCCGCGCTTTTCTGATCGATGGAAATCGCGGGCGAGAGCCCTTCGATCAAATCGACGTCGGGCTTTTCCATCATGCCCAAAAACTGCCGCGCGTACGATGACAGCGACTCCACATAGCGACGCTGGCCTTCGGCGTAGATCGTGTCGAAGGCGAGCGATGATTTACCGGAGCCCGAAAGGCCCGTGATCACCACGAGCTTGTCCTTCGGAATGTCGACGTCGATGTTTTTGAGGTTGTGCGCCTTGGCCCCGCGCACGCGGATCACATGGTCGCCCGGGGATTGGATGATCGGCGCCGACGAGACGACCGGCTTGAGCGGTTTTTCGGAGACTGTCGCTTTGACCGCAGGCACGGACGGGGAATTTTCGATGGTCTTCTTGGCGGTCTTGGAGGTCTTGTCGATCTTGGTCATGGGGCCCGTGTTTTCAGGGGTAAGCCCGAAAACTAGTGATTTAGTGAAATTTTGTGCAGTATTGGCGCGACGTGATTTCGCGGGATGAAATCAAGGAATAATGAGAGGGTTTTGGGGGTGCGGTAACCTCCGGGTGGATGGCCCATCATGCCCGAATCGGGTATTGCGAGGTATCGGTCGTCTGGAATCCCCTCCTTCATCCTGTTGATGAATGTGCCGGCGGACACCTCAGGACCGGAATCCCGGCCTTACCTCGTTTCCTACCTTTAGCCCCTCAAAACCCCCTGATTTTACCGAGGAAACCCCTCGACTGGAAGAAAAATGGCCGAAAAATTCATCTACTACATGCACCGCCTGTCCAAGACGTACCCCCCGGCGAAAAAGGTGCTGGACAACGTCTCGCTTTCCTTCTACTACGGCGCCAAGATCGGCATCATCGGCTACAACGGTGCCGGTAAATCGACCCTGATGAAGATCATGGCCGGCATCGACACCAACTTCGACGGCGAAGCCTGGCTGGAGTCGGGCCGCACCGTGGGTTACCTGTCGCAGGAGCCGCAGCTCGACCCCAACCTGACGGTGAAGGAGAATGTGGAGCTCGCGGTGGCCTCCACCAAAAAGCTGCTGCAGGACTTCAACGACATCTCCATGAAATTCGGCGAGGAGATGACCGACGCCGAAATGGAGAAGTTGCTCGACAAGCAGTCGAAGCTGCAGGATCAGATCGACGCGACCGACGCCTGGGAGCTCGACCGTCACATTGAGATCGCCATGGACGCGCTGCGTTTGCCGCCCGGCGACTCGTCTGTGGTCAACCTCTCCGGCGGTGAAAAGCGCCGCGTGGCGCTGTGCCGCCTATTGCTCGAAAAGCCCGACCTGCTGTTGCTTGACGAGCCCACCAACCACTTGGACGCCGAGTCTGTGGCCTGGTTGCAGACGCACCTCGCGGCCTACAAGGGCTCCGTCATCCTCGTCACGCACGATCGCTACTTCCTCGACAGCGTGGTGGGCTGGATCCTCGAACTCGACCGCGGCCGCGGTTACCCCTACGAGGGCAACTACTCGTCCTGGCTCGAGCAGAAGGCCGAACGCCTCAAGCAGGAGGAAAAGGAGGAGAGCAACCGCCAGCGCGTGCTCAAGGCCGAACTCGAATGGGTGCGCATGTCGCCCAAGGCCCGCCAAAGCAAGGGCAAGGCCCGCCTCGCCTCGTACGAGGAACTTTTGGCCAAGTCGACGCCCGAAAAGCTCAAGGGCGCGCAGATCGCCATCCCCCCGGGCCCGCGCCTGGGCGAGAACGTCATCGAGTTCAAGGGCGTGCGCAAGGCCTTCGGCGACAAGCTGCTGTTCGAGAACCTCGAGTTCAATTTGCCGAAGGCTGGCATCGTGGGCGTGATCGGCCCCAACGGCGCGGGTAAAACCACGCTGTTCAAGCTCATCACCGGCCAGGAGAAGCCCGATGCGGGCGAGGTCCGCATCGGCGACAGCGTGCTGCTCAGCTATGTGGACCAAAGCCGCGACACCCTCAACGGCGACAAGACCGTGTTCGAGGAAATCGCCGGCGGCGATGTCGACCTCATCCGCCTCGGCAACCCGGGCCCCGACGGCAAGGGCGGCGTGGAGGTGGCGGCGCGCGCGTACGTGGCCAAGTTCAACTTCGGCGGCAGCGACCAGCAGAAGAAGGTGAAGGACCTCTCGGGGGGCGAGCGCAACCGCGTCCACCTGGCCAAGCTTCTGCAGACCGGCGGCAACGTGCTGCTGCTCGACGAACCCACCAACGACCTCGACGTGGAAACCCTGCAAGGCCTGGAGAACGCCATCGCGGACTTCTCGGGCTGCGCCGTGGTGATCTCCCACGACCGCTGGTTCCTCGATCGCCTGGCGACGCACATCCTCGCGTTCGAGGGTGACTCGCAAGTGGTTTACTTTGAGGGTAACTACGCGGCCTATGAAGAGAGCCGTAAGAAGCGCCTCGGCATCAGTGCCGACACGCCTCATCGCATTCAGTACAAGCCGCTGACGCGGAGCTGATGCAATCAACTGAAAGACCGCTTCCATCCGGAAGCGGTCTTTTTTTTGTTTCTGGTCACGGTTGAACTACATTCCGCCCCCATGAGATTCAGTAAGGAGAACCCATGCTTTCCACTCCTCACGTCTTGCGATTCCCGCTTGTGGTGTTTTCCCTCGTGCTGGCCGGCTGTCTGAATTCCGGCGACGGAAACGAAAGCCACAACGGAACCAAGGACGGCCCGCGTTCAGTGACCGGCAAGCTTTACAAAGACACCGAACTGGGTTTTTCACTGGCCGTGCCCCAAACGTGGCAATCATGGGTCTATGAAAACGGGGGGCCCGATGCCATTCTGGATGCCGCCTTTTCCCCGGGCTTATTCAGTCAACTCGATCTCTTCGTCCATGTGGGCCAGGATTATTTTGATTCCACCATGACGCTGCAGCACTATGTCGCGTCCCGGAACGGATCTCCGGAGCCGGTACAAATTCGGCAGGGAGTCACCATTTACGTCGATTCCATTCTCGACAACTATCCTCCCGTCATGAAAACTCGCCGGTTTTATTTTGTCCGGGGAAACAGGATTGTGACGATCGAGTTTCAGGATACGCAAGCGGATTTTGCGGCCAACGCCAATTTATCCTTCGTCGATTCCTCTTTGACTTTCTTCTAATTTTTCCTCCTCCGGGAGGATCATCATGAACATTGCGATTATTGGTCTTGGCATCATCGGCGAACGCTGGGCCCGCAACCTGGTTGAAGACGGCGTGCCCTTGAAGACGTGGAACCGCACACCCAAGGATTTTCCGGGGTTCACGGCGAATGCTGCCGACGCGGTGAGCGGCTCGGAATTCATCTTTCTGGTTCTTGCCGACCCGGCCTCCGTGTCTCAGGTGCTCGATCAGATCGAACCCTCGCTCGGCCCCGGTCAGGTGGTGATTCAGTCCACCACCATCTCGCCCGAGTGGTCGAAAACCTTTGCCGGCCGCGTGGAGAAAACCGGTGCGCGCTTTCTGGAAGCGCCGTTCACCGGCAGTCGCCCCGCGGCCGAGGAGCGCAAGACCGTGTTCTACCTCGGCGGCGATGCGGAACTGATTGAACGCTGCCGCCCCGTGCTCTCGCGCATTGGTCACAAGCTGCTGCACATTGGCCCCCTGGGTAGCGCAGCCGCGCTCAAGCTGGCAATGAACATGAACATCGCTCTGGTGATGCAAGGGCTCTCCGAGAGCCTCCGCTTCGCCCGCGCGGCCGGCATCAGCGACGAGGTGTACTTCGATGCCCTGCACGCCAACTCCTCGCGCTCTCCGCTGTCGGACATGAAAGAGCCCAAGCTGAAAGCCGCTGACTATGCCCCGCAGTTTTCGCTGAAGCATATGGATAAAGACCTTCGTCTCGCTCTCGAAACCGCCGCCGCTGCGGGAGGTCTCGATTTACCGAACCTTGCGCGCCTTAAGCAGCAGTACGATGCGGGCATGAAAAACGGCTGGGGCGATGAAGATTTTTCGGTTTTGATGAAACTGTTATGAGCACGAAAAACCAAAACACCGGCTTGTAAACCAAGGGTTCAAACTTTAAATTGCCCGTGTCCGTGAATTCTCACACAGGAGGACATGTGTCTAAACACTTGAGCGCGGCCTTGCTGGCCGCCGTCATGCTGACCGGGTGCGCCTCGGTCACCGTTCGCCCCGAAGGCGGCGCCAAGCTGTCGTCGGAGCCGACCTACAAGGATTCGAAGAGCTACTTCTTCTGGGGCCTCAAAGGCGAACACACCATCGACGTGCAGGAAATCTGCGCGGGCAAGGGTGTTGATCAGCTGCAATCCCAGTACACGTTCGGGAACGGCTTCCTCACCGCCATCACGCTCGGCATTTACGCGCCCAAGACCGCCAAGGTCTGGTGCAAGGAAGGGGTTTGATCATGAAGAAGCTTTCGCTTGTCGCGCTCACCGCCGGTTTGCTCCTCTCGGGCTGCTCGGTCATGCACTTCAAGAACGGTTCCGTGGAAAAGTCGGGCGCCTCGATGGAGAAGTGGCACCACAACGTGGCCTACAGCCTCTATGAGCTCGGTGGCCCGCTGAACGCCGCGTCTTTGTGCCCCGAGACGAAAAACTGGTCGATGATCACCACCAAGGAAACCTTCATTACAGGTCTTGCAGGTGGTGCCGACGATGCGGTGACGGCCGGACTGCTCCGGGGCGCGGGCGGCATCAACATCTGGGATCCCCAGATGGTCGAATACACCTGCGGCAAGTAGTCCCAGGTTTCCTGGGTCACAAACAAAAAACCCCGGCTCCTGAGAGTCGGGGTTTTTTGTTGCGGGCTTCCGAGGTACGCGGTTGCGATTGGCCGGAAGGATGACGTCATCGCCCGTGGGGGATGGCGCCGTGGGGATGACGCATGCGTCATCCCCGGAAATTACGCAGCGAGCTTGGCGGCCTGCTTCAGCGCGGCCTCGATGCCGTTCTTCGCGATGAAGCGAATGCCGGCGCCCGTGACGCGCAGCGTCACCCAACGCTTCTGCGACGGCACCCAGAAGCGCTTCTTCTGGATGTTGACTTCGAACCACTTGCGGGTGTGGTTCATGGCGTGGGACACCTGCATGCCCGACTGGCGCTTCTTACCGGTGACTTCACATGTGCGGCTCATGATTGCCTCGAACGTCTGAGAAACGGGGACGAAATTTGGGTCAGCAAACCTAGCAAAGACCCCTTCAAAATCAAAGACTTAGCGGGTTGGGAGCGCGAAATTTGGTCGGGAAAACCACTCCGGGGCCTTGAAAGACGGGATTCCGGGCCCGGGACCGCTGAAAGAAATGGCCTCTAACCTGGTCAAACCACGCCAGGAACGCGGATTCGGCCCCGGTTCACCCCAAAATCCGTGCCCGGAGGGGAGCCGCGCCCAAAACCGGTCACCAGGGGGTTCACACCCCGGCCACGATCTCCGGCAGGCTGAAGCGGACATTCTCTTCGAGGATCACGTAGTCTTCGGCCTCGGTGCCGGGGAACTCGGCCTGAATCCAGCGGACCACGTCCTGCACCAGATCCTCGGGGGCCGAGGCGCCCGAGGAAATGCCCACGTTGGCCACGCCTTCGAACCATTCGCGGCGCAGATCCTGCGGGCCGTCGATGAGGTAGGAGGTTTTGCCCAGCTGCTCGCCCAGCTCGCGCAGGCGGTTGCTGTTGGAACTGTTCTTCGACCCGATCACCAGCAGAACGTCGACCAACGCCGCCATCTGCTCCACCGCGCTCTGGCGGTTGGTGGTGGCATAGCACAGGTCGCCCTTCTCGGGGCCCTTGATATGCGGGAAGCGCTTTTTGAGGGCTTCGATGATGCCGCGGGTCTCGCCGATGGAGAGCGTGGTCTGGGTGGTGTAGGCGAGCTCGTCGGCGTCGATGTCGGGAAGAGCGGCGGCCTCCTCGGGGGTTTCCACCAGAATGATTTCACCGGGGGGGAGCTGACCCATGGTGCCGATCACCTCGGGGTGGCCCTTGTGGCCGATGAGGAGGATGCGGCGGCTGCTTTTGTGGTGGCGCTGCACCGAGGAATGAACCTTTTTCACCAGCGGGCAGGTGGCGTCCACGGTGATCAGACCGCGCTCTTCGGCGTCCTGGTGCACGGCCACGGGCACGCCGTGCGCGCTGAAAATGGCCGCCGCGCCGGCGGGCACTTCATCGAGTTCCTTCACGAACACGGCGCCTTTATCCCGTAGTCGCTGGACCACGGCCTTGTTGTGCACGATTTCATGACGCACGTACACCGGGGCGCCGAACTTCTCGAGCGCCTTCTCCACAATGCTGATGGCGCGCTGCACACCGGCGCAAAAACCGCGGGGAGAGGCGAGATAAAGCTTCATTGCAACCTCATGGTATTAATTATGAATGGGGAATTGAGAATTTGGAATAGACAACGTGAGGGTGCCGGCTTCAGCCGTTCATCCGGACACGCATGAACGATCCATCCGCTGTTTTCCCGCAACTGCATTTCCTGTTCCCTATTCCCAATTCTCAATTCCAAATTCCCCATTCTCAAGCCATCTCCCCCACCCGCACGGCCTGCATCCGGTCGAGGGCGTATTCGTTGCGGTGGCCCGAGGCCATGTCGACGGCGATGAGCTTCATGGGGTCGCGGTTGCGAAGGACGTGCAGGGGCTGAACCTTCACCCGTGCGGTGCCGCCCCCGTAGGTGAACTCCACGCTGCGCTGCGCGGCGATGGCATTCTCCAGCGAGCGCAGGCGCTGGGCCGGCGTGTCTTCGCGGGCGCCGCGCTCCCGTTCGCGCTCGGCGACATCCTCGCGCCGTACGGGGGGCACGTGGCGGTAGACGGCCTCGCCGTGAGGGAACACCGGCAGGGCCCAGGCCGCGTCGGCGGCCTCCCCGGTCACCGGGCGGCGTCCCGCTGCGGACACGGGCTCGGCCTCGTCACCGGGCAACAGGTCGAACACGCGCAGCAGTTCGCGGGCGCGCTCGCGCGCGCCGCGCGGCAGCACGAAGCCGTACCCGGGGATGGTTTCGGTCACAAGGTCCATGAACTGCGGAAAGGCCTCCAGGTCGGCAAAGCGGCCCGCGTCGCGCACGCGCAGCATGAACACCTCGCGGAACACCGCCGAGGCGTAGCTCGCGGCCCACTCCGCCAGCACGCGCCGCGCGGGAATCTCGAACCCCAGCCACCCCGCGACCTCCTCCAACAGATCCGTCCCCAGACCGGCGCGCAGACCGGCAAGAACTGAGTCCTTGGTGAACCGGTAGCGTGTGAGGCGCTCGTCGTTCTCGCGCACCGCGAGCAGTTCGATCTGGAACAGGCGACCGAGCGGAATGCCCATGGGCACTAAGGCCTCGAAGTTGGGCAACCCGCGCGCGGCCTCGGTGCTTGCGGCCGTGAGCGCGGCGCGTTCGGCCGCGCCCAACACGCGCACCCAGCGGATGCGGCCGCGGCTCATGGCGAACTCCGCGCCGCCCGCCAGCCACAGCTCGCGCAACAAGCGCGGCAGATTCTCCCAGGTGGTGAGCTCCGAGGACGGGCGCGCGCGCGCCTTGTCCCAACCTTCGTAGACCGCGAACACGGGCGTGAGGCCCGACACGCCGCGCGCGGGGGCGACCGATGGCGACCCGGTCTTCTCCAGATCGCCCGAGAGCGCATCAAGCAGGCGCGAAAGGCCGCGCGAGCGGCGCCGCAGCCACCAGTCGCGCAAACGACGCGCCAGCTCTTCGCCGCCATCCTCCATCCATTCCGCAGCCAAAGGCGAGAGGCGCAAAAGGCCGTTGTCGTCCACCAGCAAATCGCAATCGGCGGCGAAGCGGAACAGGAACACCGCCTCTTCCTCCGCCACGGCGGACGAGAGCATTTCGCCGGTCCCAAAGCCGCGGGCAAGGTCTTGCAGGCTCTTGCGGTGCAGTTCGCCGGTTTGCGTGAGGCGCAGATCGCCGCGCGCGGCGCGGGCGAGAAAGTGGCACAGGTGGGAGGCGCCGTGCGACGCGTTGGAAACCCATGAGGTTTGCGCGGGCGCCTCGGCGACGGGGGCGAACTCGGCGAGCAGGCGCGGCAACAGTGACGGGGCGAATTCGCGGAAACCGTGCCAGCTGCGATGCTCGCCGTCGCGGTGCAGGATCAGCAGTTCGAACTCCAAAAGGCCGAGCCAGTATCCGGCGGCCGAGGCGCCTCCCTCGCACCCGCGCACCAGTTCGGCTTCAAGCATGCCGCGCTCTTCGGAGGCATAGATGGCGAGCAGCAAACGGCGGCCTTCGGGCTCCAGGGCTTCCAGCACCTCGGCGACGCGCTCGGGGTCGAGGGCGCGGGTTTGCACGGCGGCGCCGACCTTCGCGCCGGACACCAACCCCGCGTCGGGGTTTTCGCGACGGTACAACTTGGAGACGTGCGATTTGGGGGCGGAGGCGAGAAAATCGGAAAGGCTTTGCACGCGGGACTCCGGGGTGGGCCTTCGGGACTCCGAAAGGGAGGCCGGGAAGGCGGCTCAAAAGGCGAACGGGTAAATTTAACTCCTCGCCTCACCCCTAAACGGTTGCCCCCTTCGATGCGTCAAAACCTGACCAATCGGGAATTATTCCATTATTCTGGAATCCGGGCACTCGTACGCGTGCTCCCACTCGGACCTCGTGCGCGTCCGCACGTCACGGCTGGTTCTCAATAAGTTCGAGTAAGAGTGCGAGTACGACGTACGAGTAGGAAGATGGACTAGCCTTCAACCGACCGCATGATCAAATCGCGCACGGCGGTCATGGGGAATTCGGTCGCGCCGCCCAGCAAGGCCGCGTCACCGATCACCAGCGGCGCTTCGGCCGGGTCTTCCACCGGCGTCCCATGAGAGCCCTTCACCAACGAGGGCGTCAGCGGGATCACATCCATGTAGTACCGGAACCCCGCCTTTTTCTTCAAGAGCGTCCACCCCATCTTGGCCTTCACCAGCGGAATCTCGGGGTCGAGGAACAGCTCCACGGGGTCATACCCGGGCTTGCGGTGAATGTCGACGCAGCGCGCGAAATCGGGGGCGAGGGCGTCGTCTTCCCAGAAGTAATAGGTGTACCAGCTGTCGGGCTCCGCCATCAAAATCACATCGCCCGCCCGGTCGTGATTCAGCCCCCAGGCGGCGCGCGCCTCGCCGGTGATGATGCGCTTGGTGCCGGGTTCCTTTTCGAACAGCGCGGCCACTTCCGCGATGCGCGCCTTGTCCTTCACGTAGATGTGACAGATCTGATGATCCGACACCGCGAAGGCGGCGCTGCCGCCGCAGTCGAGCAGCTCCCAGTCGACGCTGCGGCGCACCTCCAGCAGGCCCGCGCGGCGCAACACGCGGTTGGGGTGCACATGGCGCGTCACCTTGGTGATGCCGTATTCCGACACCACCAGCACGCGCACGCCCTGCTTCTCGAGGTCTTCGATCAGATCGCCCGCCACGCCGTCGATGGCCTTCAGTTCGGCGGCGATCTGCGGCGCGCCCGGCCCGTGCTGCTGCAGCGAATAGTCGAGGTGCGGCAGGTACACGAGGTTGAGCGTCGGCTGCTTGTAGCGCTGGATCCACCGCGCGCTTTTGGCGATCCACGCCGACGACGGCAGGCCGGCGCCCGGCCCCCAGAACGAGTGGAACGGAAACTCGCCCAACTCGTTGACCAGCGCGTCGCGCAGCTCGCGCGGGTGCGTGTAGATGTCGAACACCTTCCGGCCGTCGGCCGGGTAATGCGGGCGCGGCGTGGCCGACCAGTCCGCGCCGGAATACATGTTGTACCACCAGAACATCTTGGCGCAGGTGAACTGGGAATGGCGTGCCTTCAGGGTGTCGTACACCTTCTCGCCCTGAATGAGCGCATTGCTCTGTTGCCAAAAGCGCGTCTCGGCGGTGTCCTTGAAATACCACCCGTTGGCGACCACGCCGTGGCCCGTGGGCTCGAGGCCCGTGAGCATGGTGGCCTGGCTGGTGCACGTGACGGCGGGGAACGGCTCGCGCAAACGCGCCAGGGCGTTGCGGTCGCGGAAGGCTTTAAGGCGCGGCGTATGCTCGCCGATGAGCGACGGCGTGAGGCCCACGATGTTGATGACGGCGGTGGGACGAAGAGGGGGTGTCATGGAGGGCTCCAATGTTCAATACAACAGTACAGCAGTACAACAATAAACACAGGAAGACAGCGACTTGATGGTCTGCGCGGTGAGGTAGTAGCAATCCGGCATGTGAACCCGACCTCTTGAATTCGCTTTATTGTTGTACTGCTGTACTGTTGTACTGCTGTATTTCCTTTTCAACGAACGCCAACTCCTTCGCGATCGCCCCCGCCAACCCCTCGTCCCCCACCGGCCGATGCTCTTCCGGCAGCACGCTCCACGTGTAGGTCTCCACTTCGAAGTGTTGACAAAGGTCGTGTTTGAGCGCGTAGCGCAGGGCCTTGAGCATCTCGCCGCTCGTGGTGCGCACGGCGCCGTCGAACAAGGTTTCGGCATGCACGGGCACGTGGTAATGCACGCGCCAGTCGTGCGCGAACAGGCCGGGCCCGGCGTTCAAGGCTTGGGGCAGATCATCGAGATCCCACACGCCCTCGCCGGTTTTGACGCGCGTCTGGTGCAGGAACTTGGGCTCCACAAAACGCTCGCGAATCTCACGGGTCGATTGGGTCGGATCGGCGGGGAACTCCGGCGCGCTGGAGAGCTGCATCTTGTGGATCCGGATTTCCGCCGCCGTCAGCGCGGCGAGCGCCTCTTCCGCATCTTCGAACTGCACCGCTTGGTGGCACGTATCGTAGCACAGGCCGATGTGTTCCTCCACTGCGACCATCGCGTCGCACGAGGCGACCGGCCGCAACACCTCGTTCCAGAACGCGATCACCTGCGGCGTACGTTCCAGCACACAACCCGGTTCGGGTTCGATCGCCAGCGCGATGTGCTTGCCCGTACGGTCCTTCAGGTCGGCCAGGTAAAGCGCGAGCGCCGACAAGGCCTCGGCAGCCGTGGTGGCGTGCTGCTCGGTCCAGTCGACGCGCCAGCCGAGCGGCAACGTCGAGATCGACCCGAAGTCTTCGCCGTCGGGGAGCAGCGCGGCCAACAGGGCCGCGCAACGCTTGGTGTAGTCGAGCCGCGCGGGGTCGGTCCAATCGGGCAGGTACACCGCGCGCTTCACCACGGGCTGGTGGAAATCCATGAAGGGAAAAGCGTTCAGGGTGAACACGGTTGCGTTCACCCTTTCCAGGGCGGAGCGCACGCCTTGGGGGTCACCCTCGACAGCCCCCAGCACGGCCTCGTTGAACCAAAGGCCCAAGGGAAAAGGCCTGATTCCCGTGATTTCGGCCATTTTTGGGCCGAAATACCCGATCTTCTCGCGCCACACCGCTTCGTTCTGGAGCGGATGCACGTTGGTGCAATAGGTGAGGCGGGGCATGGGGTGACCTTTGAGAGGCGAGCTAAGACCGTGTTTTTTCAAGGTTTAGGCGTGGTTTGACCGATATTTCACGCCCTGAAAAGTCGTTTCAAGGGTATTTTAATCTACAAACAGGATTCAGTCCGATCCGGCCACACTCCGGTTGTCGGCGCGACTCAGTCCGAACCGCGGATTTTACCCATGGTCTTTCAGAATACGTCCCTGCCGGGGAGCACACAGGCCTCGGTCGCCTCAACGACGGCAACGTCTGCGGTGACGCCGCTCGCCTTGGAAACCTGGACCTCGCCGCTGAACGGCGGCATGCCCATCCATTTCGGCGATGGTGCGGCCGACAAGCTCCCCGAAATTCTGCGTGAGCTCGCTCCCGACCGCGTGTTCGTCGTCTCCGACCCGCACGTGTTCGACCTGTACGGTTCGTTCCTGGTGCAACTGCTGGGCGCGTCCTTCTCCCCGGAGGTCGTGCTGATCCCCGAAGGTGAGAACGAGAAGAAGCTTTCCAACCTTGAAACCCTGTGTGAAGAGTTGTTCGACCGCGGCGCCACGCGCTCTTCGGTGGTTGTGACCTTCGGCGGCGGCGTGGTGTTGAACCTCGGCGGGCTGGCGGCGAGCCTGGTGTACCGCGGCATCCGCTTCGTGCACGTGCCCACCACCATGATGGCGCAAAGCGACGTGATCGTGTCGAACAAGCAGGGCATCAACTTCGGCGGGGGCAAGAACCGCTTGGGCGTGTTTTCGGTGCCGGTGGCCGCGTTGTGCGACCCGCGCTTCTTCGCGACCGAGTCGAAGCGTTCGCTGCGCGCCGCGCTGGTGGAGTACGCGAAGAACGCCATTTTGCTGGGCGGTTCGCATTATGAGAACGCGCTCGCGATTTTCCGCGGCGAGCTGGACGGCCAACGCGGCGTCGACATGCTCGGCCCCGTGGGGCTTCGCGCGGTGCTGCGCTCCAGCCTGGAGCAGAAGTTCGAGATCGCGCGGCTCGACCCCACCGAGCGCGCCTACGGCCTGGTCTTGGAGTACGGCCACACCGTGGGTCATGCGGCGGAGTTCTTGTCGCAGGGCCGTTTGCTGCACGGCGAGGCCGTGTACCACGGCATGATGGTGGCCGGCCGCATCGCCAACATGATGGGCATATTGCCCGACGCCGAACACGCGAAGCAGCGGGCGCTGCTCGATCTGATGACGGGCATCGCGCCCATTCCCGCCGACATTTCGGTGGGGCAGATCATTCAAAGCGCGCGGCGCGACAACAAGAAACGCGACCAAAGCCTGTCCTTCATTCTGATGGACGCTGTGGGCAAGCCGCACCTGGTGCAAGGCCCTCGCGGTCAGACGGTGTTGACCCCGGTTCCCGAGGACGCCCTGCGCGCCGCCCTCACCGAATACCGCGATGCTCTGCTATAGCACCGCGTCGCTGCCCGACCGCTTTACCGCCCACGACATCGCCTGCGCCTTGCTGCCTTCGCCTTTCCGCGGCGTGGAGTACGTGGTAAAGCCTGAAGACCTTGCGCGGGCGGGTGACGCGTCCTACTGGTCGGGATTCCGCACCGAGCTTGAGGCGCGCGGCCTCAGCGTGCGCAACGTTCAACTCGGCCACCCCTTTCTCCTCGGCCCCGTGGCACACTCTCCGGGCCTCTCGACCCTGGTGCCTGCCGGCCCCGCAGGGCGCGCCCGCCGCGTGGAGGCCGCCCTGGCGGCCGCGCGCATCGCGGTGAACCTCGGCAGCCCGTTCCTAACGGTCACCACGGGGCTGCCGGAGCGCGCAGGTGACTTCAAGGTGCAAGAGGCGTTGTTCCTCGACTCGCTGACGCGCCTTGTGAACGAACGTCCGGCGGGGCTTAAGATCGCGATCGAGCAAGAGCCCGAGCATGTGATTCACCGTGCCGACCAATTGCTCGCGCTGTGCCGCGCCTTTGAGGGCGATGTGTTCGCGAACTACGACGTGGGCCACGGCGTGGTCGCGGGTGAAAACCCCGCGGATGCTGTACGCCTCCTCGGCCCTTACATCTCGAACCTGCACCTTGAGGACATCAAGGGGCGGACGCACAAGCACCTCATGTTCGGTGAGGGCGATGTTGATTTTCGGGGGTTGTTTGCGGCGCTGCGCGAGATCGGGTACGCGGGTGATGTGACGATGGATCTTTATCCGTTCAAGGACCGGTGGGAGTGGGCGATCAAAGAGAGCGCGGGGTTTTTGGCGTCGCACAGAGCGCGGTAGTCGCGCCGTGACGTTGTCGCGTCATCCCGGCGCAGGCCGGGATCCAGATCACATCTGGGTTTCCACAAAAAACTCTACGCTGTCTTCACCTTGCTGACTGGACCCCGGCCTACGCCGGGGTGACGGCTTTAGGCTAGAAGGCCTTCCCAAACCCAACACGACCCAAATACCCGACTGTCCAATCTCAACCCCCCAGCACCCTGATTTCCGGAACGCCCCATGTAGTCACATCATTCTATCTTTGTGACCACATTGGGGGGCATCATGCAAACCGTCGGCATTCGAGAACTCAAAGCCAAACTCAGCGAGTACCTCCGCCGCGTGCAGGAGGGGGAATCGTTCTCCGTCACCGATCGGGGAGAGAGCATTGCACGCCTCGGCCCTGAACCCGAGTACCCCGACCTCGCCACATACGACGGGTCTGGCATGGTACGTGATCCAGGCGTCGCCGACGTTCCCCGGAACCAAATGACGCACCGCCCGAAATCTTCGGGAGAAAAATCCTATGCATCCCTCCTGAGAGAGGCCAAACGCAGGGGCAAGCATGTCTCGGACAAGGAGACGCTGACGGCGGCGCTTCAGGAATACATCCGGCGGCAGAACACAGAAGACCTCATCGCGGCCTTTGGAACCTTGGAGTTCGACTCCGATTGGGACTACAAGAAACTGCGTCGTATCAAATGAAAGTCGTCGTCGATACCTGCATCTGGTCGGAGGCCTTTCGCAAGAAAAGCAACCATCCCGTAAAAGACGTCCTAGCGACTCTCATGCGTCAGGACAGGGCTGTCATTCTGGGGTTTGTACGACAAGAACTACTTACGGGTTTTCGTGAGATGCCACGATTCTTGCACGTCCGGGATCTCCTGAGAAAGTACGATGACCTCGACATACTGACCGAGGATCACGAAATGGCGGCGCTCATCAGCAATACCTGCCGATCCAAAGGGATTCAGGGGTCGCTCGTCGACTTTCTGCTGTGCGCGGTATCCCTCAGACTTGAGGCGGAGATCCTGACGGTCGACAAGGATTTCGAACACTTCGCGAAGCACATCCCCATTCGCCTCTTCCGTGTCTAGGTTTTGACCATGACTCAACCCATCCCCTACGGCCCCGGCATCGACCTTGAAACCGCCAAGCGCATCGCGGCTGCGGCCGGCAAGGAGGCCGACGCGAACGGATGGCCCGTGGTGATCGCCATTGTCGACAGCGGCGCCAACCTGGTGTTGCTCCACCGCCACGACCACGCCCAGCTCGGCAGCATCGCCATCGCCCAAGGTAAGGCCGCCACGGCGGTCAAGATGAAGCGGCCCACGCGCCTGCTCGACGAGGCCGTCACCGGCGGCGGCTCGGGGCTGCGCGTACTCGCCCTCGACGGCATCGTTCCCATGGAGGGCGGCCTTCCCTTGATCAAGGATGGGGCGATCATCGGCGGCATCGGCGTGTCGGGTGTGACCTCGCCGCAAGACGGGCAAATCGCCGCCGCCGGTGTGAAGGCGCTGGAAGAGGCCAGCAGTTAGGCGATACGCGATGCGCGTTCCCGGGACGATGCTCCGGGAGCCCCCTCCCGAACGTCCGCTTAACCCAGCTTGTCCGACACCAACTTGTATTTCGGATCTTCCCAATGGTTCACATCGACGATGCCCTCGGCGTTGTCGAGCAGCTTGCGGCAGTCTTCGCTCAGGTGGCGCAGATGAAGTTTCTTCCCCACGCGCGCATAGCGTTCGGTCAGCTTGTGCAGAGCCTCAATGGCGGAGTGATCGACCACGCGTGACTCCTTGAAATCGACGACCACTTCATCGGGGTCGGTATGCGGCTTGAACTTCTCTTGGAAGGCCGCCGTGGAACCGAAGAACAACGGGCCGAATATCTCGTAATGCTTCACACCGTCGTCATCGACGTACTTGCGCGCGCGAATGCGCTTGGCGCTCTCCCACGCGAAGGCCAACGCCGAGATGACCACGCCGAAAAGAACCGCCACGGCGAGGTTGTGAATGATGACCGTGATGGCGGAAACCGCGACCATCACGAACACGTCGGTTGCGGGAACCTTGCGGAAGATCTTGAGACTGGCCCATTCGAACGTGCCGATGGACACCATGAACATCAGGCCCACGAGCGCGGCCATGGGGATCTTCTCGATGAGCGGACCGCCGAAGAGGATGAACACCAGCAACATGACCGCCGCCACGATGCCCGACAGGCGGTTGCGCCCGCCCGAGCTGACGTTGATGATGCTCTGCCCGATCATGGCGCAGCCGCCCATGCCGCCGAAGAACCCGGTGGCCAAATTCGCCGCGCCTTGGGCCACGCACTCCTTGTTGCCGCGCCCGCGTGTCTCGGTCATTTCATCCACGACCGTCAAGGTCAACAAGCTTTCGATCAACCCCACAGCGGCCATGATCAGCGAGTACGGGAAGATGATCGACAGTGTTTCCCAATTGAAGGGAACCAGGGGATTATGGAACTGGGGCAGCCCGCCCGAGATGGAGGCGATATCGCCCACCGTGCGCATGGGGATGCCAGCGAAGATCACGACCGCCGACACCGTGAGAATGGCGACCAACGCCGAAGGGACGGCCTTGGTGAGTTTGGGGAGAAAGTGGATGATCAGCATTGTGGCCGCGACGAAGCCGACCATGGTCCACAGCGGCACACCCGTGATCCACGCACTGCCGCCATCAGGCGTCGCTGTCTTGAACTGCGCGAACTGGGCCATGCCGATCACGACGGCCAAGCCGTTCACGAACCCGAAGATCACAGGATGCGGAACAAGCCGGATGAACTTGCCCAAGCGGAACAACCCGGCCGCCACCTGCAAGACGCCCATCAGGAGTACGGCGGCAAACAGGTACTCGACCCCGTGACGCGCCACCAGCGCGACGATCACCACCGCGATGGCACCCGTGGCGCCGGAGATCATGCCCGGCCGCCCTCCGAAGAGCGAGGTGATCAGGCCGATGATGAAGGCCGTGTAGAGGCCCACCAATGGGTTCACGCCCGCGATGAGCGAGAAGGCGACAGCCTCCGGAACCAGCGCCAAGGCGACAGTCAGGCCGGAGAGGATTTCATTCTTGGGGCTCGAGCCCTTGGTCTGGAAGAGATTGAACATAAAAGAGCGGGAAAGGTAAATCCCGACTCCGCTCGTGTGTCTGGGAATACGCTCTCATTCCGGCTTATGAAAATTTGATGCCTGCTGACGCTCCCAAATCGCCGATTGGTCAACGAGCGGATAATTGCGGTTTGCACCGTACGGGGTCATGGACTATACTGAAAAGGCTGCATACGCAGCTCGCGCTCAGGCGCGCGGAACCCCAAGTCATATCGACGTTTGGTGTGATTCGGGGCTCCGCCATTTATCCCAACCCAAGGAGTCACCATGAATACGCTCACCACGCGTCATCACATCCAGTTTCCACCGCTCGATGCGCAAACCCTCGCGCAGGACGAAGCATGGTTCCATCTGGTGAAGGATGACGGCCCGCACAGGATCCGCCTGCACGACTACGACGAAATCTATCGGCATCCCGGCCTCTACGAGCAATTGTTCTACGACCGCCTGCAGTGCGAGTCGCCGCACAAGGTCGCCGAGATCCTGCACGACGCCGTGACGCAATCGCGCGGAAGTTTCAGCGAACTGCGCATGCTCGATCTGGGCGCCGGCAACGGCATGATGGGCGAGGCCGTGAAGCGATTCGGGGTGGCGCGCCTTGTGGGCGCCGACATCATTCCCGAGGCGCGTGAGGCGGTGGAGCGCGACCGCCCCGGCCTCTATGACGCCTACTACGTGGAGGACTTCTGCAATCTGACCGAGGCGACACGGACGGAAATTGCTTCGTGGAATTTGGATTGCCTTGTCACCGTGGCTGCGCTCGGGTTCGGTGACATCCCGCCGCGCGCGTTCATCGAGGCCTTCAACCTCATTCGTCCCGGGGGTTGGGTGGCGCTCAACATCAAGGACATCTTCCTGTTCAAAAGCGACACCTCCGGGTTCTCCACCATGATGCGCGAACTGCTGTTCTCCGAATTCCTCGACCTGCATCACCTGGAACGCTATCGTCACCGGCTGTCCGTGGAAGGCAAGCCGTTGTATTACTTCGCGATCGCGGGGCGCAAGAAATCGGATCTGACCCCTGACTTTTTAAGCCAGTTCGGATATTGACGCCCGCCCGGAGGCCTCACCAACCCCAACCCCTGCGTTCACCAAACCACGCGACGTGACCGGAATCGCATTTGATAGGTTTTCGGTCATGACCGCACCCTCCGCCGTACCCCGCTCCCGGATGTTCGCAGCACGCGCTTCCCTCGCCATACTGACGATCTTGCTCGTCGTCGGCTCCTTCTCCGGCTGCGCCTTCATGCGCCTGGCGCGGTCCGAGAAGCTCAAGGTCCCGGAGATCTCGTACCTGCGCACCGAGGTGAAGTCGGTCACGGGCGACAGGGCCGAAGTGGACTTCATCCTCAACGCCAAAAACCCCAATAAAATCGGGCTGAAGAACGTGGCGGTGGATTACCAGCTGTTCCACGAAGGCCGCATGTTTTTGAAGGGCGACGGCATCAATGTGGAACTCGCGCCCGCCGGTGACACCGAGATCCGCATTCCTGCCGTCATCGCGTACAACAGCGTGTTCGCCACCGCCTACGCGCTCTCGCAGCGCGTGATCGCCGGTGACAGCACCGTGCCCGTGCGCCTCGACGCCGTCGTGTCGGGCAAGCCCACGTTGTACAACGAGGTGGAGGAGGGCTCGCTGTTCTCGTTCACGCACAAGCTCAGCCGCACCGAAGACATTCCCATACCGCGCAAGCAGCTCGACGACGCGAGCGACGCGGCCAAGGAGCGTGCCCTCAAGGAACTGCGCAAGCGCTTCTAATTTTTCCGCGCCACCTGCATCACGCGGTTGAAGAAGAAGTCGTCTTCCATGACATGCGACGCCACCACGGTGAAACCGCGTTGCGTGAGCATCGCGGCGTACTCGGCTTCATCGTACTGATGCGGGTGCAGAATGTCGCCGGGGATCAACCGGAACAGCGGCTTCCAGAATTTCGACTTGTGCGCATCGATGGTCACCACCAAGGTTCCGCCCGGTTTCGTCGCCGCCGCCAGCGCATCGTAGGACGTAGCCAAATCATCCACGTGGTTGATGGCGTTCATGCAAAACACCACATCGTACGGAGCGGCGGCTTTGTAGCCTTCAAGCTGGTCGACCGAGAAATTCACCCGCGGGTACATCGCCCGCCCGAAGTGCGGCAGCTTCTCGTACTCATCGAGCAAGGGATCGAACGCATCGGGAGCGTACGACTCCAGCACCATGAAGATGCCCGCGGGTCCGCACCCGGCGTCGAGCACGCGGTCACCATCCTTCAGCGCCAACACGCTCCCGATTTTCGCGAGGTAATCCTTCCAATACGCGCGCTTCCAGGCCGCGTATTCTCCCGGATCTTTTTTTCTCAGGTAGTTGCGCCACCATAGGCCTTCGACCCATTGCGCGATTTTCCAGCGGAGCCCGTTGGCCATGGCGATATCATCCCGGAGGTCAACGCCTCCCTCTTCAGGTGATCAAACTGCGGCGAATTGCGGCGGAACCAAACAGCAATCACAACGGGAATTGCGACACCTGCCCGGAAAACGGGGTTCATGATAGCGATTCGCTCCCGGCCCCGCAAGGAATAATTCCGGGAAAACGGCTGTGATGGTCTAACCGTCGGCCTCGGCGCGCGCCTTGGCGTTGGACCCGTCGGCTTCGCCCGCCAGCCAGTCGAGGATCTTGCGGGCCACGGCCTTGCCGGCGGCCGCCGCCAACTCCTCGCCGGTGGCCTCGCGCACCTTCAGGGGAGATTTGAAGGCCCGGATCAGCTTCATCTTGGTGGCCTCCCCCACCCCCGGGATTTCGTCCAGCCACGAGGTCACCAGCCGGACCTTGCGCTTGCTCCGCTGGAACGTGACAGCGAAACGGTGCGACTCGTTGCGCACCTGCTGCAACAACTGAAGGGCCGCCGAGGTCTTGGGCAAGAGCAGCGGGTCGCTCTGGCCGGGGAAGAAGATCTCCTCGATGCGCTTGGCCAAGCCGATCATGGGGATGGCCTCGAACCCGTGTTCCCGGCGCGCCTCCACGGCCATATGCAGCTGCCCCTTGCCGCCGTCGATGAGGATCAGGTCGGGCAGAGGCAGGCCCTTATCAAGCTCCTCGCGCATGCGGCGGAACCGGCGACACAATACCTCGCGCATGGAGGCGAAGTCGTCGATCCCCTCCACGGTCTTCACGTTGTAGTGGCGGTAATCCTTCTTGCTGGGCCGACCGTCCACGAACACCACGTTGGAGGCCACCGTGTCGGTGCCGGACAGGTGCGAGATGTCGAAACCCTCGATGCGCACGGGTGCGTGCGGCAAGCCGAGATCCTCCTGCAGAGCCGCCACACGGTGGTTCTGGCGCTCCTTCTTCTCGCGCCGCGCGAGGTACTCGGTGAGCTGCATGTTGGCGTTGGCGAGCGCCAGCTCCAGCTGGCGGCGCTTCTCGCCGCGCTGCGGCACTTCCACGGTCACCGCGCCCCCGCGCAGCTCGCGGAGCAGCGCCTCCATGTTGTCCTCATCGGGCAATGGGTGGGAAAGCAGGATCTCGCGCGGAATGTCGCCCCTCGAGCGGTCCAGATAATAGGCCGTGAGGAACTCGGTCAGCACCGCTCCCTCGTCCTGCTCCAGCGGTATGCGCACCTCGAACTGCTTGCGGTCGGAGAGGAAACCGTCGCGCGCCTCGAGGACCGTGACGCTTCCCACCTTGCCCGAACGCGTGACGGCGATCAGGTCCTTGGGCTCGTGGTCGCTGCCAAGGTCCACCCGTTGGCGCGCCTGAACCGTCTCCAGGTCGCGGATCTGGTCGCGGATTTTGCCGGCTTCCTCGAATCTTTGGGCCGCCGCCGCGGCCTTCATGGCCTCCTCCAGCCTGTCGCGGAGCGTGCGCCCCTTGCCCCGCAACATCAGCACCGCCTCGTCGATCAGCGTGCGGTAAGCCTCCCGGTCGATCATATGGGCGCAGGGCGCGTCGCAACGGCCGATGTGAAGGCTGAGGCAGGGGCGCACCGGCTCGGCCACCGGAAGCTTCAAATCGCAATCGCGGATGCGGAACACCCGGTTCAGGTACTGCACGGTGTTGCGCATGGCCCGCGCGTTGGTGTACGGCCCGAAGTACAGGTCTTTGCCCGAGCCGCCGTTCTTTTCCGCATGGCGCGTCACCAGCAATCGCGGGAACGCCTCGGACAGCGTGACGCGGATGTACGGGTAATGCTTGTCGTCGCGCAGGTCCACGTTGTAGCGCGGCACGTGCTTGCGGATGAGGTTCGCCTCAAGGATCAGCGCCTCCACCTCGGTGCGCGTCACGATCCATTCCATGTCGTGAGCGGCATCGCGCAAAACGCGCGAAGCGAGATGGGTATCGGCGCCCGGCCCCGTGAAATAACCGCGGACGCGGTTGCGGAGGTTCACCGCCTTGCCGATGTAGATGATGCCGCCCTTGGCGTCCTTCATCAGGTACACGCCGGGATCGGTCGGCAACAGCGGCAGCTTGTGAGTGATCTCGGGTGCAAGCCCGCTTGCGGATGCGTCTGCCTTGGGCATGGCGGAAAAAATACGTTTGGATGATTGTAGGGTCGAAGAATCATTCGCCCCTACACGCCATGCCGCAAACAAAAATCCAGCAACAAAAAACCCCGGTTACCCGGGGTTTTTTGCAAAGATCACTGATGGTCGACGGATTATTCAGCCGCGGCCGGAGCCTCGGGCTCGGCCTTGGTGATGTCGACCTTCTTCTTGGCGGCCGGCTTCTTCGCCGAGGCGGCCTTGGCGGCCGGCTTCTTCGCGGCTCGGCGCGGGGTCACTTCGTCCTCCACCAGCGTGATCAGCGCCATTTCGGCGTTGTCGCCCTTGCGGTTCTCGGAGACCTTGAGGATGCGCGTGTAACCGCCGGCGCGCTGCGCGTAGCGCGGGCCGAGGTCGGAGAACAGACCCTGCAGAACCTCGGAATCGTGGACGAACTTCGCGGCCTGACGGCGCGCGGAGAGGTCACCCTTCTTCGCGTAGGTGATGAGGCGGTCAACCAGACCGCGGACGACCTTGGCCTTGGGAACCGTGGTGATGACCTTGCGGTCGATCTGGGCGGGGTTGAGACCCTGCTTCAGGATCGAGGTGGCCAGGCTGTTGAGCATGGCGCGGCGGTGATCAGTGTCACGATTCAGGCGATTGCGAACGACTCCGTGTCTCATAATCTCTGTTCCTCAGGTGGGGCGACCCGCCGGGTCGCCCTTACCGGCCCTCGCGGGCCGGCGGTTATTGATCGTCGCCCAGGTAGAAGTCCACGTCCATGCCGAAGCGCAGGCCCATGTTGGTCAGCACTTCGTTCAGCTCGACGAGGGACTTGCGCCCGAAATTCTTGTACTTGAGCATCTCGGCTTCCTGGTTGCGGACCAGGTCGGCGAGGGTGTGGATGTTGGCGCAACGCAGGCAGTTGCTGGAGCGGACGGAGAGCTCCAGCTCGTCCACGCGCATCTTGAGCAGCTGCTTCACGCGATCGCGCTCTTCGTCCTTGACGGTCTCATCGGCGGTTTCGAGGTCGCCCTCGAAGTTGATGAGCATCTCGACGTGGTCGACCAGGAGCTTGGAGGCGTAGGCGAGCGCGTCTTCGGGCTCGATGCTGCCGTCGGTCCAGATTTCCATCTCGAGACGGTTGAAGTCGGTGCGCTGGCCCACGCGCGTGTCGGACACCTCGTAGGCGACCTTCGACACGGGCGAGAAGTCGGCGTCGATCGGAATCACGCCGATCGGGTCGTCTTCGCGCTTGAGGTCTTCGGCGGACACGTAGCCGCGGCCGTCGGAGACGCGCATTTCCACCGAGAGGTTGCCGCCCTTGGAGAGGGTGGCGATGTGCAGCTCGGGGTTCAGAATCTTGACGAGGGGGTTGGCCTCGATGTGCTCGGCGCGGATGACGCCCTCACCCGAAACGTCGATGCGAATGGTCGCATCTTCGTCGGAGAGCAGCTTGACGCGAAGCTTCTTCAGGTTCAGGATGATTTCGGCGACGTCTTCCTTCACGCCCTCAAGCGTGGAGAACTCATGGCTCGCACCCTCGAAACGGGCGGACACCACGGCGGCGCCCTGAAGGCTCGAGAGCAAAACGCGGCGCAGCGCGTTGCCGAGGGTCACGCCCCAGCCGCGCTCCAGCGGTTCCACCACGAACTTGCCGTACTTGGCTTCGCCCTTTTCCTTCACGATGCCCTTGGGCATGTGCAGTGCTTTCCATTTCATCTGCTCGATCCTCTCTGATCTGCGGCCTTGGCGGCGGGAGATCTGAACGCCCACGAAGTGGGCAGGGTCCCCGCGCACGGGGACGTGGTTTTAGACGCGACGACGCTTCTTGGGACGGCAGCCGTTGTGCGGCACACCCGTCACGTCGCGGATGGACAGGATGTCCATGCCGGCGGCCTTCAGAGCACGAACGGCGGACTCACGGCCGGCGCCGGCGCCCTTCACGCGGACTTCCAGCTTGCGCATGCCCATTTCGTAGGCGACGGTCGCGGCGGCCTCGGCGGCGACCTGAGCGGCGAACGGGGTGCTCTTGCGGGAACCCTTGAAGCCGGCTTTGCCCGGGGAACCCCACGCCACAACGTTGCCACGCGCGTCGCTGATGGACACGATGGTGTTGTTGAACGTGGCGCGCACGGTGCACAGACCCTGCAGGTCAGCCTTGCGCTTACCCTTTTTCGCCTTGACGGCTTTCGCCTCGCCATCTTTGGCGGGGGCTGCTTCGGCGCCTTCGGCGACCTTAATCTCTTCTGCCATTCCTGAAATCCTCGGTTAGCCGTTACTTCTTCTTGTTGGCGATGGTCTTGCGCGGACCCTTGCGAGTGCGGGCGTTGGTCTTGGTGCGCTGACCGCGAACCGGCAAGCCCTTGCGATGACGCAGACCGCGGTAGCAGCCGATGTCGACGAGGCGCTTGATGTTGATCGAAACCTGGGCGCGCAGGTCACCTTCGACCTGGTAGCCGGCTTCGATGACGCGACGCAGCTTGCCGATCTCTTCGTCGGTGAGATCGCCGGCCTTCTTGGCGGGGTCGATCGCGGCCTTCTTGAGGATGGCGGTGGCGCTCACGCGGCCGATGCCGTAGATGTAGGTCAGAGCGATTTCGCTCCGCTTGTTGTTCGGGATGTCGACGCCGGAAATACGGGCCATGGTCTACTCCTAACCCTGCCGCTGCTTGTGGCGGGGGTTCTTCTTGCAAATGATGCGCACCACGCCTTTGCGGCGAACGACCTTGCAGCTTTCGCAGCGCGGTTTTACGGATGCTCGAACTTTCATAACTCCCTAACCCCTTGTCATTTATGACGATAGGTGATGCGACCCCGGGTCAGGTCGTAGGGGGACAATTCTAGCAAAACACGGTCGTTTGGTAAAATGCGGATGTAGTTTTTCCGCATTTTGCCGCTGATGTGCGCCAGAATGACATGGCCGTTGTCCAGCTCCACCTTGAACATTGCGTTCGGCAGCGCTTCGACGACCCGCCCTTCAACCTGAATCCCGTCCTGTTTGGACACTCAGAACCCTTTTCTGCCGCGGATTTTGCCGCGACGCAGGAACCCGTCGTAATGCTGGTTTTGCAGATGCGTCTGCAGCTGGCGCAGGGTGTCCAGGGACACGCCCACGGCGATCAGCACCGAGGTTCCACCGATATAAAACGTCATGTTGAGGGCGTCCTTGAGGTGCAAGGGCACCACGCTGATGAACGCCAGAAAAATGGCACCGGGGAGCACGACGCGCGTGAGGATCTGGTCGATGAACTCGGCGGTCTTGCGGCCGGGGCGGACGCCCGGGATGAACCCGCCCGACTTCTTCAGGTTCTCGGCGATGTCCTTCGGATTGTAGATGATGGCCGTGTAGAAGTAGGCGAAGAACACGATCATGATCGCGAACGTCAGCGAGTAAACCCAGTGACCCGGCAGGAAGGCGGCGCCGAAGGTCTGGGCCGGGGCCCAGTTCGGCATCCACGTGGCGATCTGCATGGGAACGAACAGGATGGCCGAGGCGAAGATCACCGGCATGACGCCGGCGGTGTTGACCTTGAAGGGCAGGAAGCTGTTGGCGCCGCCCATGACCTTGCGGCCGACCACGCGCTTGGGGCTTTGCAGCGGAATGCGGCGAGTGCCTTGGTCGACGAAGATGATGAAGACGATCACGGCCAGAACAAGGGCCAGGATGGCCGCCAGCATGGGGATGCTGCGTTCGCCCGAGAACACCAGTTCGGCTTCGCTGAACACGGCGCGGGGCATTTCGGCCATGATGCCGATGAAGATGATGAGCGAGATGCCGTTGCCGATGCCGCGGGCGGTGATCTGCTCGCCCAGCCACACGATGAGCATCGAACCGGCCGTGAGGGTCAGCGCGGTGAGCAACACGAAGGCCGTGCGGGAAACCCCGTCCACCACCAAACCGGCGCCGCTCGAGGTCGTCTGGCTGTACAGCCAGTTGCCGATGCCGATGCCCTGGAAAAAGCTCAGCACGATGGTGAGGTAGCGGGTCCACTGGCCGAGCTTGGCGCGGCCTTCCTGTCCCTGCTTCTGCATCGCCTGAATGCTGGGGATGACCGCGCCCATGATCTGGATGATGATGGAGGCGGAGATGTAGGGCATGATGCCCAACGAGAACACCGAGGCGCGCTGGAGGGCGCCGCCCACGAAGGTGTTGTACAGACCGAACAGGTTGTTGCTGGGCCCGCTGAAGAAATCAGCGATCGCGGCGCTGTCGATACCAGGCAGCGGCACGAAGCCTCCCACACGGTACACCGCGAGGATGCCGAGCGTGAAGAGGATCTTGTCCCGAAGGTCCTTGATCCGGAAAACGTTGAGAAAGCCCTGCAATGCCTGCACGTTAGATGACCTCGGCCTTGCCCCCGGCAGCCTCGATGGCGGCCTTGGCGGTATTGCTGAAGCGATGAGCCTGGACGGTCAGGGCCTTGGTCACCTTGCCGGTGCCCAAAACCTTGATCTCAAGGCCGCGGTTGCTGATCAGACCGGCCTTCACCATGTCGGCGACGGTCACGGTGCCCTCGAAGCGCTTGTCCAGCGCGCCGATGTTGACGATTTCGACTTCGGCGAAGTGCGAGTTGAAGCCGCGCTTGGGGACGCGACGCTGCAATGGGGTCTGACCGCCTTCGAAGTTCGCGGGAATGCCGCCGCTCTTGCGCGCGGTCTGGCCCTTGCCGCCGCGGCCGGAGGTCTTGCCGAGGCCGGAGCCTTCGCCGCGACCTTTCTTGAAACGCTTCTTCATCGAGCCCTTGGCGGGGCGCAGCTGGTTGAGCTTCATTACTTGACCTCTTCAACCTTCACAAGGTGAGCCACGACGCGGATCATGCCGTCCAGCGCGGGAGACTTCTTCTGCACCACGCTCTTGCGGATGCCACGCAGACCCAAGGCGCGCAACGTGCGAACCTGAGCCTGAATGCAACGGGCCGAGCTGCGGATCTGGGTGATTTTCACGGTTTCCATGAATCCTGTTCCTTACGTTGTCGTCCGCGATCAGCGGGCCGAGGGCTGGGCCTGACGGAGAGCCGAGAATTCCTTGCGCGAACGCTGTTCGGTCAGACCGGCCAAGGTGGCCTTCACCACGTTGTGCGGGTTGGTCGAGCCGATGCTCTTGGTGAGCACGTCGTGCACGCCCGCGAGCTCAAGCACGGCACGCGAAGCGCCGCCGGCGATCACGCCGGTACCCGGGGACGCCGGGCGCATGTAGACCTTGGCCGCGCCGTAGGTCGCGTCGACCTCGTGCGGGATGGTCTTGTTGCGCAGCACAACGTCGACCAGGTTCTTGTGGGCGTTCTCGGTGGCCTTGCGGATGGCTTCCGCCACCTCGTTGGCCTTGCCCGAGCCGATGCCCACGCGACCGTTGCCGTTGCCGACCACGACGATGGAGTTGAAGCTGAAGCGGCGACCGCCCTTCACGACCTTGGCGCAGCGGTTGATGGCCACGACCTTTTCCTGATACTCGCTCTTGATCTCGTCGCCGGCCGCGTTGTTCTGCGGGCCGCGCGAGCTGTTCGGACTAAAATTCAAGGCCGGCCTCCCGAGCTGCTTCGGCCACGGCTTTCACGCGACCATGATAGAGATATCCACCGCGGTCGAAAACGACCTTCTTGATTCCCTTTTCGAGGGCGCGCTCGGCGATGAGCTTGCCCAGCGCTGCGGAAACCTCGGACTTCGCGCCGTCGTTCGAGCGGAGCTCGGGCGCCAGCGAGGAAATCTGAATGAGCGACACACCCGTCTGATCGTTGATGATCTGGGCGTACATGTGGTTGAGGCTGCGACGCACGCAGAGACGCGGACGCTCGGCCGTGCCGGACGCGTTCTTGCGAATCCGCTCGTGGCGGGCGATGCGCGTTTCGCGCCGGATTTTTGATTTGTTGGCGTACATGCTTTGTTCCTTGATTCCGAAGGCGGGACGAACCTGTTTCGTCCCGACCCCTCAGTCCCTTTGGGTTCCTTAGGTCTTCTTGACTTCCTTCTGGATCACGACCTCGTCCACATAGCGGACGCCCTTGCCCTTGTACGGCTCGGGGGGACGGAAGCCGCGGATGTCCGCGGCGACCTGGCCGACCAGCTGGCGGTCAACGCCTTCGACGATGATCTTCACGTTGCCGTCCATCTTGAGCGTGATGCCCTCGGGCGGATTGAAGACCACCGGGTGGGAGAAGCCGAGGACGAGGTTCAGGGCTTTGCCCTTTTGCTCGCCGCGGTAACCGACACCACGAATTTCGAGTTCCTTCACCCAGCCCTTGCTCACACCGATGATGGTGTTGGAGAGCATGGCGCGCGAAGTGCCGTGCAGGGCCTTGTCCGTCTTGGAGTCGGAAGGGCGCGTCACGGTGAGAACATCGCCTTCACGCACGACGCTGATGCGCTCGTGCACGGTGAAGGAGAGCTTGCCCTTGGGACCTTCAGCCTGGACGGTGTTCCCGTTCAGGGTGACCTTGACCCCGGCGGGGAGCTGGATGGGAGATTTGCCTACTCTGGACATCGTGTACCCCTTACCAAACCTTGCACAAAACTTCGCCGCCCACGCGCTGGGCACGGCATTCGAAATCGGTCAGCACGCCCTTGTTCGTCGAGACGATGGCGATGCCGAGGCCGTTCTTGACCTTGGGCAGCGACTCCGCGCCGGCGTAGGAGCGACGACCCGGCGAGCTCACGCGCACCAAGCCCTGGATGGCGGGAACGCCATCGGTGTAGCGCAGGAGGATCTTCATCCAACCCTGCTTGTCATCGGCGATCACGACGAACTTCTCGACGAAGTTCTGACGGACGAGGATCTTGGCGATCTCGCGACGCAGCTTCGAGGCCGGCATTTCCACCACGCGCTTGCCTGCGAGGGCCGCGTTGCGGATGCGGGTGAGCATATCGCTGATCGGATCGTTCACTGAGCTCATTGAGTGTTCCTTTGTTCTTCTCTCGGAGTCCTACCAGGACGCCTTGGTCACGCCCGGGATGTCGCCCTGAAGAGCCAGTTCACGGAAGCAGATGCGGCAGATGCCGAACTTGCCCATGTAGGCACGGGGACGACCGCAGCGGCGGCAACGGTTGTAGGCGCGGACCTTGAACTTGGGAGTCCGCTTCTGCTTTTCGATCATCGAACGCTTGGCCATGTTGTTCTCCTGCGCCCTTATTTGCGGAAAGGCATGCCGAGGGCCTGCAGCAGCGCGCGGCCGCCCTCGTCGTTCTCGGCGCTGGTCACGAAGGTGACGTCCATGCCCAGAACCTGGCTGATTTTTTCGAAGTTGATCTCAAGGAAAATGATCTGTTCCTTGATGCCGAACGTGTAGTTGCCCTTGCCGTCGAAGCCGCGGCGCGGAATGCCGCGGAAGTCGCGGACGCGGGGCAGCGCGATGGAGATCAGGCGCTCCAGGAATTCCCACATGCGGTCGCCGTGCAGGGTGACCTTCACGCCGATGGGCATCTTTTCCTTCAGCTTGAAGTTCGAGATGGCCTTCTTGGCGCGCGTCACGACGGCCTTCTGACCGGTGATGGCGGAGAGGTTGCTCGCGGCTTCCTCGATCAGACGCTGGTTGCCCGACGCCTCGCCCACGCCCATGTTCAGGACGATCTTCTCGAGACGCGGCACTTGCATGGGGTTCTTGTAACCCAGTTCCTGGGTCAAAGCAGGAACCACTTCCTTGCGGTATTTTTCCTTGAGCTTCAGCATGATGCTTTCCGTGATTGGCGCCCTGGGGCGTTACTCGACGGCCTTCCCGGTTTTTTTCTCGACGCGAACCCGCTTGCCGTCCACGGTACGACGGGACACCTTGACGGGTTCGTTGGACTTGGCGCTGACCAACATCAGGTTGGAGACATGGATCGGGGCCTCACGGTCCACGATGCCACCCTTCTGATCCTGCTGGGTCGGCTTTTGATGCTTCTTGGCGAGGTTCAGGCCCTCGACCAGCACGTGCTGCTTGTCGGACAGCACGCGGAGGATCTTGCCCGACTTGCCACGGGCCTTGCCCGAGATCACCTTGACGGTGTCGTTCTTTTTGAGATTCAGAGCCACGTTACACCACCTCCGGCGCAAGCGAAACGATCTTCATGAACTGGCGGTCGCGGAGTTCGCGGGCGACAGGTCCGAAGATGCGGGATCCCTTGGGCTCCTTGGCATCGTTGATGATCACCACGGCGTTCTCGCCGAAACGAATCGACGAGCCGTCACGGCGCTTGACTTCACGGATCGTGCGGACCACGACCGCCTTCTGCACACTGCCGCTCTTGACGGCGCCGGCCGGAGCCGCGTCCTTGATCGCGACGACGATGATGTCTCCGATGCTGGCGTAACGACGGCGCGTACCGCCGAGCACCTTGATGCACATGGCCTTCTTGGCACCGGAATTGTCGGCCACGTTGAGCCGGGTCTGTTGCTGAATCATGTGTCGTTCCGCCTACTTCTTCTTCTCGACGACGCGGACGAGGCGCCAGCGCTTGTCTTTGCTCAGGGGACGGGTCTCCGCGATTTCCACGGTATCGCCCTCATGAGCTTCGTTGTTTTCGTCATGCGCCTTGAACTTGACCGTGGTGTGCACGGTCTTGCCGTAAAGCGGATGCGACTTGCGGTTCACGGTGGCGACCGTGATCGTCTTGTCCATCTTGTCGCTCAGCACGATCCCGGTGCGGACCTTGCGTCTGTTGTCGCGTTGGGTTTCCATAGTCTTCTTTCGTCCCGTGCCTTACGCGCGGGCGGCTTTCTCGGCGAGCACCGTCTGGGCGCGCGCGATATCCTTCCGGAGAGTCCGGAGGAGCGAGGTGTTTTCCAGCTTGCCCATACCGGCCTGGAGGCGGGTGTTGAACAGGCGGGCTTCCAGATCCTTGATCTTTGCCGACAGAGCCTCGGGAGTCATCTCCCGGTACTCGGCGGCCTTGACGATGCTAGCCATTCGGAGCGACCTCCACGATCTTGCACTTGAGGGGCAGCTTCTGCGCCGCGACGGTCAGGGCTTCCACGGCGAGCGCGCGGTCGACACCGCCCATCTCGAACAGGATTCTGCCGGCGAGGGCCACGGCCACCCAGCCTTCCACGTTACCCTTACCCGAACCCATGCGGGTCTCGGCGGCCTTCTTGGTGTAAGGCTTGTCGGGGAACACGCGGATCCACACTTGACCACCGCGCTTGATCTTGCGCGTCATGGCGATACGGGCGGCTTCGATCTGGCGGTTGGTGACCCAGGACGACTCAAGCGCCTGGATGCCGAACTCGCCGAAGGCCAGCGAGGTGCCGCGCGGAGCGACGCCCTTCATCTTGCCCTTTTGGACTTTACGCCACTTGACTTTTTTCGGGCTCAGCATCAGGACCGCGTCCTTTCTTCTTCATGCTGGACATTCAGGGCGTCCTTCTTCAGGATTTCGCCCTTGAAGATCCAGACCTTGATGCCGATGGTACCGTACGTCGTCTCGGCACGCGAGGTCGCGTAGTCGATGTCGGCGCGCAGCGTTTGCAGGGGGATGCGGCCATCGCGCGTCTTTTCGACGCGGGCGATTTCGGCGCCGCCGAGGCGGCCGCTGCAGGTGATCTTGATGCCCTGGGCGCCCAGGCGCATGGCGGAGGCCACGGCCTTCTTCATCGCGCGGCGGAACGCCACGCGCTTCTCGAGCTGGCGGGCGATGTTCTCACCGACGAGCTGGGCATCCACTTCGGGACGCTTGATTTCGCGGATGTTGATGTAGATCTGCTTGCCGGTGAGATGCTGCATCTCGCCGCGCAGGCGTTCCACTTCCTCACCCTTCTTGCCGATCACCACACCCGGACGGGCGGTGAACAGATTGATGGTCACTTCGCGCACGGTGCGCTCGATGCCCACGTTGGACAAGCTGGCATGCGCGAGGCGCTTGCGCAGGTAGCGGCGGATCATCATGTCCTCGTACAGCAGGTCCGCGAAATTCTTTTCCGCGTACCAGCGCGAGTTCCAGGGCTTGACGACGCCGAGGCGGAAGCCGATCGGATGTGTTTTCTGTCCCACTCTTTACCCCCCTTAGTCCGACACCACGACGGTGAGATGACTAAGCTTCTTTTCGATGCGGAACGCACGCCCTTGGGCGCGCGGACGGATACGCTTCACGAGCGGGCCGGCGTCGACGGTCACCGACTTCACAGTCAGGACCTTGCCGCGCACGCCACCCTCTTGCTTGACCTGCCAGTTGGAAACGGCGGACTTCAGGACCTTCTCCACCATGCGCGCCGACTTCTTGCGGGGCCCGAGGCCGAAGAGGATGGCCGAGGCGGCCTCCACGGACTTGCCACGAATCAGATCGGCGACAAGGCGCATGCGGTTGGTCGAGGACCGCAAGTACTTGGCTTTTGCAGTTGCTTCCATGCGAATAACCCCTTACTTCGCCTTCTCGGACTTGACGTGGCCGCGGTAGGTGCGGGTCAAGGAAAACTCGCCCAGCTTGTGACCCACCATGTTCTCGGAGACGAACACGGGCACGAAGATCTTGCCGTTGTACACGGCGATCGTCTGACCCACGAAGTCCGGAGTGATCGTGGAGCGACGGCTCCACGTCTTGATGGCGGTTTTCTTGCCGCCCTTGTCGGCACCCGCACCCTGAACCTTGGTCAGAAGGTGCGTGTCGACGAAAGCGCCTTTTTTGAGTGAACGAGACATGTTGTTCCCTTTTAGACGTTCTTCGGACGACGACGCACGATAAACCGGTCGGTCCGCTTGTTGTTGCGCGTCTTCTTGCCCTTGGCCTTCTTGCCCCACGGAGAAACCGGGTGGCTGCCGCCCGAGGTGCGACCTTCACCGCCACCCATGGGGTGGTCGACGGGGTTCATGGCGACGCCACGAACCTTGGGACGCTTGCCGAGCCAGCGCGAACGGCCGGCGGAGCCGCTGACGATCTTGCTGTGATCCGGGTTGCCCACGCGGCCGATGGTCGCGAGGCACTCGGCGCGCACCAAGCGGATTTCGCCGGAGGGCAGCTTCAGGTGCACGTAGTCGCCTTCGCGGGCGACGACTTCGCACTGCGTGCCGGCGGAGCGGGCGAGCTGGGCGCCCTTGCCCGGCTTCAGCTCGACGTTGTGCACGAAGGTGTTCATCGGCAGCTTGCCCAGAGGCAACACGTTGCCCGCTTCGAGGGCGGCCGTTTCGGAGGTCACCAGCGAGGCGCCGACCTGGAGGCCGTCAGCCGCGATGATGTAACGGCGCTGGCCGTCGGCGTAGCGAACGAGCGCGATGCGGGCGCTGCGGTTCGGATCGTACTCGATCGTCTCGACGATCGCGGGCACGTCGAGGCGCGCGCGACGGAAGTCGATGATGCGGTAGAGGCGCTTGTGGCCACCGCCGCGACGGCGCATCGTGATCTTGCCGTGGTTGTTGCGTCCGGCCTTTTCGCTCAGACCTTCGGTCAGGGGCTTGTAAGGCTCGTTGGTCGTGATTTCCTCGAACCCGGACGTCTGCTTGTAACGCAGCGTCTTGGTCAGAGGTCTGTAGGTTTTGAGTGCCATGGTGTTTCCTGGTAGTCCTACTCGAGTTCCTTGATGGTCTCACCCTGCTTGAGGCTGATGACAGCCTTCTTCCAAGCCGCGCGGCGACCGGCGATGCCACGAACCTGCTTGACCTTGCCCATCATGTTCAAGGTGTTCACCGATTCGACCTTGACCTCGAAGCGCTGTTCGATCGCCTTTTTGATCTCGGACTTGTTCGCGGTGGGAGACACGCGGAACACGTACTGGTTCGAGGCGGTGCGCTGGATCAGGGACTTCTCCGAAAGCAGCGGGGTTCCGATGATGTCTTTCAAAGGCTTCATGGCTTAACCCCTCGTCTCCACCAAGGCCTTGAGGGCCGAGGCGGTGAAAATCACGCTGTCGGCGTTCATCAGGCCGTAAGCGTGGATGTCCTGAACGCGCTCGACGCTGGTGTCGCGCAGGTTGCGCGCGGCGAGGAGCAGGTTCGCGTCGGCCTGGTCGACCACGAGGAGCTTCCTCGTGCCGGCGAGTTCGGCCTTCTTGAGAATGCCGGAGAGCTGGGCGGTCTTGGGCGCGGTGATGCCGACGCCTTCGAACACGTGAACCTGGTTCTCGCGGGCCTTGAGGCTGAGGGCGGAGATGAAAGCCTTCTGCTTCATCTTCTGGCTCAGCGCCTTGGTGTACTTGTGAGGCAGGGGGCCATGGGCCTTGCCGCCGCGCGCGAATTGCGGAGCGGTGTTCGAACCCTGACGGGCACCGCCGGTGCCCTTCTGCTTGTGGGGCTTGCGGCCGCCACCCGAAACCTCGGAGCGGTTCTTGGTCTTGTGCGTCCCCTGGCGCTGGTTGCCGAGGTAGACGTAGGTGGCCTGGAACAGCGCGGGCTCGTTCACTTCCTGTTCGAAGTGAGAGGCCGGCAGTTCGAGGTCCTGCTTGTAAGCGCCGTCGGCGGCGTGCAGTTTCGCCTTAGCCATTTTGCTTCCTCACGATCACGCGGGCGTTGGTTGCGCCGGGCACCGCGCCCTTGATGAAAATCAAGCCGGTCTCGACATCCACGCGGATGATTTCGAGGTTCTTGACGGTTTTCTGCTCCACGCCATGGTGACCGGGCAACTTCTTGCCGGGGAACACGCGGGCGGGGTAGGAGTGGGCACCGAGCGAACCGGGAGCGCGCACGTTCTTCGAACCGTGGGCCGAAGGACCACGCTGGAACTTGTGACGCTTGATGGTGCCGGAGAAGCCGCGGCCCTTGCTCACGCCCGTCACGGTGACCTTCTTGTCTTCACCGAAGATCGAGACGTCGTACTGCTTGCCGATTTCCCAGGCGGAGGTGTCATCGAGACGGAACTCGTTGACTTCGCGGGTGGCGGCGATGCCGGAGGCCTTGAACTGGCCGAGGTCGGCGCGCGTCAGGTGCTTCTCTTTCGAGGTACCCTGAGCGACCTTGATGGCGGTATAACCGTCGCGTTCGACGGTCTTGATGTCGAGGACGGTCGCCGGAGCGGCTTCCACGACAGTCACGGCGACGGGCTGGCCGTCGGCGTTGAAGATTTGGGTCATGCCCAGCTTTTTGCCGATGATTCCGAGCATGTTACACCTTGATTTCCACCTCGACACCCGCCGGCAGATCCAGCTTCATCAGGGAGTCGATGGTTTGCGGGGTGGATTCCAGGATGTCGATGAGCCGCTTGTGGGTGCGGATCTCGAACTGCTCACGGGAAGTCTTGTCCACGTGCGGCGAACGCAAAACGGTGTAGATCCGCTTCTTGGTCGGCAAGGGAATGGGTCCAACAATATTCGCGCCCGTATTGCGAGCGGTACGTACGATATCGGCCGCAGACCGGTCGATCATGCGATGATCGAACGACTTCAGTCGAATTCTGATTCTCTCTCCTGCCACGGCGTAAACCTCTTTGCTCGTTAGCTGGTTAATTCCCTGCCGATTTTCACAGAACAGACCGGGCGCGAGGCCCGGTCTTTCCAATCGCTTTTACTTCTTAGGCCAAAATCTCGGTGACGACGCCGGCGCCGACGGTCTTGCCGCCTTCGCGGATCGCGAAGCGCAAGTCCTTGGCCATGGCGATGGTGGAGATCAGCTCCACCGTGCACGAGATGTTGTCACCCGGCATCACC